>Ga0233431_1002568_pt1 | contig 24983 bp, 26 predicted proteins | sample SI_118_April2016_FD_179867 | JGI IMG/M metagenome (GOLD analysis project Ga0233431, IMG submission 179867) | Seawater microbial communities from Saanich Inlet, British Columbia, Canada - SI_118_April2016_200_MG | ecosystem: Environmental > Aquatic > Marine > Inlet | place: Canada: British...
ATCTAGCTTTTTACAAAAAACAAGGAGTCCCACCCCCTACCCTCTGCCCGGACGAACGCCAACGCCGCAGACTGATGTTTCGCAACGAACGAAATCTCTACCCACGAAAAGATTCGATGACCGGAGAAACAATCATTTCTCGTTGGACAGATGACACCCCATTCCCAGTATACGATTCCAAAAACTGGTGGTCAGACAAATTTGACGGACTAGAATACGGCCAAGATTTCGACTTCAACCGCCCATTCTTCGAACAATTCGAAAAACTGCGCAACCGCGTCCCACGAATAGCCCTATACAATTTCGATTCGGTAAACAGTGAATACACAAACCACTCAGGCTACAACAAAAACTGCTACATGTGCTTCAACATCGGCAAACTCGAGGACTGCTACTACGTCACAAACTACTCAATAGACAACAAAGACTGCTGCGACTGCTATGCCATCGAAAGATCCCAACTCCTCTACGAATGCTTCATGTGCGACAACTGCTATTCAAGCAAACATCTAGTAAACTGCAATGGTTGCCGAGACTCGAACTTCCTCTTTGACTGCAGGAACTGTCAAAATTGTTTCATGTGCTGGAACCTTCGAAGCAAAAAATACTGCATACACAATGAACAAAAATCAAAAGAAGAATACGAAACATACATGGCCAATCTAGACCTCTCATCTCACCAACAATTCTCCCAACTAGCAAAAGAATTCAAAGACAACATCAAACACAAAGCCACACACAAAGCAGCCTTCATTACAAAATCAGAAAACTGCACCGGCGACTACATCACAAACTCAAAAAACGCACACATGAGCTATTACGTCATCGACTGCGAAGACGTAAAATATTGCTACGACATATACGGCGCAAAAGACTGCTACGACTCATACGAACCTGCTTGGAAAGTAGAACGCCTCTACGAAACCCACGCCTGCAACGAGACACAATTCATGATCGGCTGCGACACATGCATTCGCTCAGCCTTCCTCAACTACTGCGACAACTGCCACAACAGCAAACACCTAACAGGCTGCATCAGCTTAAAGAAAAATGAATACTGCATCCTCAACAAACAATACACCCGCAAAGAATACGAAGAACTCCTGCCACGCATCAAAGAACACATGATTCGCACAGGAGAATGGGGAGAATTTTTCCCACATGCACTCGCTCCATTCCCATACAACGATTCAAAAGCCCAAGACTATTATCCACTCACAAAAGAACAAGCCCTCGAACGCAAATACACCTGGCGCGACAAAGAAGAAAAAGACTACAAGCCAGCAACTCTCGCAGAAATCCCAGACAACATCTCAGACTGCACAGAAAACATCACCCAAGAAATACTAACCTGCGAAGAAACTGGCAAAAACTACCGCATAACACCTCAAGAACTCAAATTTTACCACCGCCAAAACATACCAATTCCGCGTAGACACCCAGACACCAGGTATGAAAACCGCATTCAACTCCGCCACAAACGCCACCTCACAGAACGCACCTGCCCAAACTGCCAAACAAAAGTCCTCTCAGTATTCAAAGAAACCAATCCAGAAAAAATTCTCTGCGAAAAATGCTATTTAGAGAAAGCATATTAAAAAACCAACACCAACTGTTGACAAAACATCGCGAATCGATAAAATACCCTCCATGCTATCAATAGAATTAGATCCAACTCAATTAGACCTCAAAGAAGAAGCGCACAAAAACATCGCTGAAATTTTGGATGACATAAAAAGAAGAGCCAGTGAAGCAGGAGTAGAAGCAACCCTAACAGAATCACCAGATGGCAAAATTAAATACGAAGTAATTTTACCGGATAGAAAAATTACTTTGATTCAAGAAACCACCGCAGAAGGAGTGACGACACAAATGAAAGTCGAATTAGTAGCAGAACCCCTCTTGGAAGTTTGGGACGAAGGAGCTAGCGTAAACATGGACAAAAAAGGTAGATTTTTTATGCCGGCAAAAATAAGAAAAGCCTTCGAGTTCAAACCGGAACAAACCATCTACCTCTACACAAAAATCAACGACCCATCGACAATGATATATTCACTGGAACCTGTTAAAAGACCTGTTGGATACAAAGGCCCAATGGTTAAACAAATTGACTCATCAGATAGGATTTCCAGCGTACCAAGATCTTTTTTAGACCATACGGGAGAAAGTAGAATAACAGTATACCCATGCGGAAGATTTATAGTTGTAAGAAAAAGCAGCGACCCAGAGCCTGACGAAGAGACATTGAAAGCCTTCTGTTAACTAACACTACTGTATAACCTGGCAGGCCATAACCTACGATACAACTCCGATCTTTTTTCTCAACTCTTGCCTCCTCTTGTCAGAAACAAAAGCAGCCTCCACCCCATATTGAGTCATCCTGACCACATCCTCGGGAGAAATCCTCAAAGCATCGGCATTCCTAATCAACAACTCTCTCACGCTTTCACTTCCAAAACTAAGCGGATCGTCAGTTCCAACAGAAACACTAATTCCATGATCCAAAAACTGCCTTAAAGGATGCTGAGAAACTGGCATATATCCCAAAAGGTCATTGCTCACAGGACAAGTCTCTACATGAACACCTTTGTCCCTACAATAATCCATAAGTCTAGGATCAGAAATCAAAGATGTTCCATGACCTATTCTTCTCGCCCCAACATCAATCGCCTCACTAATAAAAGAAGCAGGAGCTTTCTCAAAACGAGGAGGCCTAGACTGCTCCCCCGCATGAATAGTAATCGGAGCACCAGCTTCACGAACAGGAGCGATCACATCCCTAAATTTAGAAGGCGGAAATCCTGGTTCAACACCAGCTAAATCCAAACCAAGAGGAAAATCAGAAGTATGCATCTTTGCAACAACATCAACAACACCTTCGGCATATTGATCCGCTTTTTGTTTACTGAAACAAGCAATGTAAGTAGCACTCAACCCACTCTTCTCGTACATAGATCGAATACCATCATGAATAGCCCCAATAACCTCCTCATAAGACGGCTCCCCGTCAACAGCAGCCTTATAAGTATAAGGTGACCCACGAAACTCCAAATGGACACAACCTTTTAACGCCTGCTCCTGGATCTGCCATCTAGTCACATCACGAAGATCTTCAAGAGACTTAATCACTGACAAAGGGACGGAAAGCGATGATAAAAAGTTCCGAAAACCCTTCGGAGTCTTGAAAGTAGGAATAATTTGCCTAAAATATTCTTGAATCGATTCAGGGTCTTGAGGATCAAGAGGAAGAGCTTCATCACTCTTATATTTCAAAATCTTCTCCACCTTATTCCTCTGAGCCAAAGTAGCCACCATCTCTGGACTAAGACCAGCCTCCAAATGCCTATGCAAATCAACAAATGGAACATCTTCAAAACCTAAACCATTATCAGAAGACACAGCTCCTCCCCTAAAAATCAAAGACGGTGCACACCCAGCCACAACAGCCACACCAGTCAACCCAGCACCTAACTTCAAAAAATCACGCCTATCCATGGTTTTATTCTTGCCCATATTAACAATAGTTAAATTTTAAGTTTGGAGAGCATTCTAAGACTTTCAGAGACAAATTGTAAAGAGTTTTTCATATAAGAATCCCCACAAACTCATGAGTGAGAATTCTTCTTGAGCTCGCGTAGCATTTTTTCAGCGGGTCTTGTGGGCTCAAGCGAAAGAAGATTCGAGCGAAAACCTTTCTCGATAAAAAGATTAAATTCCTCTAGTTCCCTCATCAACTGCTTCAGAAACATCCGCTCGCCCTTCATCAACAACAGAAGAAGGCAAAAGCGCCTTAAGATCCTCAAAGGAAACATGCAAATAAACTCCTCCTTCCGAAGGGAGGGGTTCACCCATCTTGATCGAAAAACCTAAAGGCCTATTACTAAGAACATAAGTACAAAGCCGATCCAACCCAGCATCATCGAAAGTATGAGCACGAACCCTCAAGTGTCCATCAACCTCTCTCAAACTAAGATGGTCAAATGCCGTACTAGATCCCCCAATATGACGCTGAACAACCTCATCAAAGTGCGCATTAGCCCAATGCAATTGAGGTCTCGTAATTTGATTAGCAGTTAAAGGAGCTTCTTCAACATATATCCCTGCAGGCTCACCCCTGCTAACCAGTTGAATTTCAAACTTATTCACATCAAAAGCCACTCGAAATTTACCCTCCCCCATCGGAGCAACATTATTTGTAGAATGACAATAACCCATAGCATTCTCCACCATTCTCAGATCACTATAAGGATGGCTCACCACAGTAACATCTACAGTAAAAACCTCTGCAGTCGCATGCCTCATAAATTTATCAAACTCAAAACCACAAGACGCAAGGCCTGTCTGATTCTTAAAAAGAACCTCAATCCTTCTCTCAAGTTCGGCTTTAGCTTCCCCTTCAGCACTCGCAGAATTGAATTCATCCGGCAAAGACATATCACCCCCTGGCCCGAATTTACCAGAAATCATTCGTAAAAGATCTTTAGTGGTTTTCGTTTCAACTCTAGGAACTTCCATTCTATCCATTTCAATCTGGTTATTATAATTAGGCGACATTATAACTAAGCCACCCCTTTTGTCAAGCCCTTAATATCTGGCAGGCCCAAGAGGATTTGAACCCCTACTTTTGGTTTTGGAGACCAACGTGCTACCGTTGACACTATGGGCCTGTATTTTTAAATAACGCGCGGTAATTGTATAGCCGCCCTTTATCTTTTGCAAACACTTTTGTCCTCCAATTTAAAACTCAACACACCTTGTTTACAAAAGAGGACCGTTGTGTTATAATAACAAAGAAAACTAAAATAAATAAACCAACTATAAAATGACCGACGTACCAGCAAGAATACTTCACCCTGAAGACATCCCCCTGGAAGACCAACACCCCGATTTGGCAACCCTCCCAGAAGGCTTGAGACCAACAACACAAGGCGAACGAACTCGCACAATGCTATTGGACGAACTGTCCAAAGTTGGCGGAATATCGACTGCAATGCTCACAATTAAAGATCGTATGGAAGACGCAAACCAAAGCTGCCGTAACATGTTCAACATATATGCAAATGGATTACTTCCAGCAGACCAGGAAAGATTCCCAGATGGTCACCCGCAAAAAGAATGGGTAAATCAATATCATCAACTTAAAGAAATCTACGACCTTCTCGATAAAGTAAGGAAGACCCATCAAAAAAAAGGAGAACAAACTGAAAGAGAAGAGCGAAAAGCAGAAAGGGCAACAGAGCTCGGCCAATCAGAAGGAGAAGTAAGAGTTAAAGCTGCAAGACAAATGATTGACAAGAGTGTAGCCTCAATCACCTCAGCTCTTTCACGAGCAATAGGATTGATTAGAAAAATACCACAAGAATATCTCACATTCCAAAGATGGGAGTGGTACCCTTAATTAAAAAACTCCATCTAATTCCCTTTCTTAGTATCCTTTCTCTTATGTTCTATATGCTTCCTGCATTGAGGACAGAATTTCTTCAATTCCTTGGTTATTCGCTCATTTTCACGCCTATTGTAGTAAGTAACGTAGTTTGCACGATTACACTCCCCACAAAACCATGTACAGTACTGACTTTTTCCTTTTGCCATCTAAATAAAGATTAATTTATCAGCCCTTTAATCTGGGCCAGCAGCCGTATTTTACAGAAGAGCGCCTAGAAGTCAAAGAAAAACTCCAACTCCCTAAGCCTCAAGACACTTTCACGGTTCCATCCTCATCTATTTCAACCCCAATAATTCCCTCAAGATCAACAACCCTCCTCCCCATATCATCACCAACAATCTCCTCAGTATCCTCCTCCAACACACCTATTCTGTGTCCAAGATCCTTCCCAAGCAAAGTCTCATCATCAGTTCGAGTTTTAGCATCAAATCCAAAATTATACTTAAAAAACCATCTAAAATACATAGCCGCTTCACCAGCAGATACAAGATCAGGAATCCGTCTACCAGGAACCTCCATTTCATGACTTTGAGGCAGTTCTGATCCAACAACAAGCCCATTGTAATAAGCATCCTGATAAACATCTCCAGTTCTCCTCATTCCCAGACCCACAAAACATCTCAAATCTTGGAATCCAAAACCAATCAACCTCATCCTCGCCCTAACAGGGATCATAACACCTTCAACAGTAGGATGGATTAAATTAAGATCAACTTCATATACACCAGAATTATACTCGCCAATCACAGCAACATTCTCAGGCCTAGGCTTTGGCTGAGTATCCTCGCCCGGAAAAGTGTCTTCATCAGCAATCCTTGCTTTATCTTTTTCGTCCATTTCCATTTTTTAATTCTTAGTTAGGGTCAGTAATTTAACCACAACAACCCGCTTCCGTCAACCCCCTGTTGACCCAGAAGCAAAAGCACTCTAAAATACGCACCATTTCCCCAAAACATGGAACAATCAACTGCACCACAAATAGAAGAAAACCCCGTTATAAACGAAATATCAGAAGGTCTTTACAGGTTAATATTAAAACGCCTCAAAACCCCTTTGGTCAAAGGCCCCCTGCTGAAGCTCACAACTCGTTTTCACACAAACACCAAACAACAAGGCCTCACACACGCACAAATAGGAGAAGTCAGTCTGCTAATTTTCAATGAACTCAATAAAATTTTGGGTCGACCAGAGCTAGAAGATCCACAACAAGAAAACTCAACCCCAGAGATCGATAAAACCGTAGAAACAACAATGAAATCAGTTCACAAAATCCTATCAATGCCCCCACCAATCCCAGCAATATGCAAACAAATTTTAGCCAAAGTCCTAGATCGATGCGAAGAATTGATTTCAGAACACTCCCTCTCTCCAGAAGAAATTAAACAAATAGGAACAAAGACTTGGGAAAAAGTGAGCACAACAATCTTTCCGGACTCAACCAACCAAACCTGAACATCCCCTAACTCCTGAACCCAAGGACGGTTGACAAAACTCCTGTTTCGCAGTAACGTCACTCTCTATGAAGCTTGCACCAACACTCGCCCTAGTCGTAGCCTTAACAGCATGCGGCCCATCAGGCGAAAAATCAGACGAACGAAGGGCCGCACAAGAAATGTGCATCAAATTTGCAAAACGTGTCCGCAAAGACTGTAAAAAAATCGTCAAAACACTCCCATCAGGATCATGCAAAAACGTCTTAGATAAAGAAGAGGCCTCCTGTAATAAAGCCTACGAAAACTCCAGCGAAGAAGCCCTCAAAAGCACTTGCAAAACATTCGGAGACAGTATTACACAAGCTTGCAACTACAAAGGTAAAAAATCTCAAGAAAAATGTGAAACCAAAGGCAAAAAAAAGGAAAAAAAATGCCTGGAAGCGCTAGGAGTAAAAACAAACCCTGGAGCCACCGGTGGGAATTGAACCCACGACCCCTCCCTTACCATGGGAGTGCTCTACCCCTGAGCTACGGTGGCTTGTTTTTCAAATACTAGTTAGACGACGCCCAAAGTGATTGCTCAGGCATTCTACAAAAACACCACCAAAACCACAATAAGAAACCCCCTATTGACTTAAATACAAACCTCGTAGTAAGATCCGCCTCCATTACAAAACACACCATGCAAAAACGCAGATTTATAGCTAGGGAAGATGAATTAACAACCTTTGAAGAAGCAGAGACGTTATTGGCTCAAAATTTACCAGAAACAGACATAGAAACAATCCGAGAAGCAGTAAGGAAAGAATTGTTTCAAGGAGGAGTCCCCCCAACAGAATCAATATACGCAGTCAAAAGGATGACAGATCGAGCTTCGGTGCTTCGAGAATTCACAAAAGAAGGGGGAAGATTTATAGAGAACAGGAGAGTCGGCGTATTTACAAACAAAGCCACGGCCCCAGACAGAAAAGCCTTAAAAGAAAAAGGAATATTAAAACCATCAGAACAAGATCTCCGAGACCACATGAGAGAGCAAATAATAGTAAGAGTACAAATCTTTCTCAACCCAAAAGCTCCACGCATGAAATTCCATTAAAAAACCCCGTATTGCCGCTGAACCTCTAATCTATACCCCGCTAGTTGCAAGGTGGGTGCCCGCATCTCCAAACCACGGCCTGAAGACATGTAGAGCTCCCTTAGTAGATTTAAGAGAGAGATTTTGAAATCCTGGCGTACAAAACAGAGTCCACTAAAACTTTATCAAAACACTCCTTAAAAATCAAACTACCTACTCGGTAAATGGCGTATAATCTATCTCCCCTTCAAAGTCAGCAGGGATCCTAGACCAACGATCTGTCGAGAACCCAACTGAAGGAGACAACTCCCTATACTTCCCAATCGCAATCCCCCTAACCTCCGGATCTCCACTAAACTTAATAACAGTCGAGATAGCCCTTGGAGTTTGAATTTCATCAATATGACGATCAAGTATCTCCGCGCAAGCAAGCTGAACATTAGGATCATGAGCATGCTCTCTCAAAACAGCGATCTCTTCCCAGGCCTCCATGTCAAAAAGACTGTCCAAAGCCAAATCCACCCTCTCAAAATTCTCATCATATTTAGCGACAAACAACATCGCCATGGGTTCACGAGCAAAAGCCTCCACATTTAGAAGAACCACATCATAAATAACACCTTTCTTTCTTCCGTAAGACTCAACTGCCTTAGGCTCATCTCCCAAAGAATATTTGTCAGAATCAAGTCCGTATGAAGAACCCAGTTCCAAAGCCAACTCACGAACAGCTCCCAACCTAAACAAATCATCAACAAGTTGCTTGCAACTTCCCTCATGACGCTTAGCCACACCATTAAGCATTTTCAACAAAGCCTCAACATCTTCAGACTCAAGAGCTCTCTCCCTCAAAGCAGAATAATTCACACTAAGAGCATGCCAACTCAACCTACGCTCAAACTGCTCACACATTTTACAAACCTCATCAGCAGGACATTCAGCACAAGCAACATGTCCTTTATTAATAGTATCCGGCCAACTATCATAAAGAACATCACCCTCCCCTATATACTTAATCTCACGATCTGGATCCAACCCTTGTTTTTCAACCATAATAAATTTATTAATTATAAAAAAGGATGCAATTATACACCCACCCCAACCTTTGTCAAAAACTCCCCCACCCCCCCTCATTCACTATAAGTGAGGAAAAGAATTGAAAAAATGTTTCGTTGATTTTTTTGAGCATCATGATGCTCAAAAACTGAACCCTTGATCATGATCAAGGGTGAAGATTTTAATCAACAACATTTCTTTCAAACTTTTACTCGCTTAAATCCCGAACAACATCACTCCCCTCACAAACTCATACCCATTCATAATCACATACCTCACCACCGAAACATCAAACAGCCTCCCCAAAATAAAAATATCAAACAGCATAAACACCACGAAATACTTCAAACCTTGCGACTGAAATTTCATATAAGCTCGCTCAAACTTCCGAGGAACAATCAGCCCCAAAATCTTACCACCATCAAGAGGCGGAACAGGAATCAAATTGAAAATCCCCCAAATAATAGACAAATCAAAAATCCACCAAAGCTGAGCATTCAAAACCTCGGGCAAATGCCTACCCGCATACTTCAGAGGCAACGCTACCGCAAACGCCAAAATAAAATTAGACACAGGCCCCGCCAACGCAGTCAACGCACTATCCCTCATAGGTTTCTTGAAATTTCCAGGATTCACTGGCACGGGCTTCCCCCACCCAAAATGCACAATCACCAACATCAAAAAACCCATCACATCAAAATGCTTCCTCGGATCCAAAGTCAACCTTCCATGCACCTTAGCGGTCGGATCCCCAAGATAATAAGCAACCAGAGCATGACTCGCCTCATGCATCGGCAAGATTATAACTATAGCTATCAAAAAATATATCCAATCTGCAATTTCCATAAGCAGATATTATCACAAACCAATCTGAAGTACCACAACAGCTAAAAAACCATTAAATCGTTAACAAATCCCTTCTAATTCACAAAGTTTTCATCTAGAATGCAGGCGCTTTCACCCCCGGGCGCAAGCAAACCCAACCTGGGAAAATTTCACCCCCGGGGCTAAAACTCACCAAATGCCAAAACCACTCCCCGACAATCTGCTCGCCAAAAACAAAAAGGCGTACCACGACTACGAAGTGTTAGACTCACTGGAAGCCGGCATACAATTAACCGGCCCAGAAGTAAAATCCTGCCGAGGACACAAAGTAAATCTGAAAGGGTCATTTGTCCATATTCAAAAAGACGAAGCATTTGCAGAAGCAATCCATATTTCTCCATACAAACACGCCAAGATGGAAGACCAAAAAGAAACCCGCTCAAGAAAACTCCTCCTCCACAGAAAACAAATCGACAAACTATCTTCTCACTTAAACGAAAAAGGAATCGCATTAATCCCAACAAAACTATATCTCAAAGGTAACTTAATCAAACTCAACATAGGCGTCTGCCGCGGTAAAAAACTTTTCGACAAAAGAGCCTCTCTCAAAAAGAGAGCTGTCGACCGAGACATCGCACGCGAAACCTCAAAAAAATTCAGAGGAGCCTAAGACTCCCTCCCGTCCGCCCGCAAATCTAACCACCCACACATGAAAAATCCCCACAACACATACACTCACCTAACAAGTGAACTAAAAAAATATTTCGCAAAAGCCGGATACCGCAAAGCGGTCCTCGGACTATCAGGAGGCATTGACTCAGCGCTCACACTCAAGCTAGCAATAGACGCGCTCGGCGAAGACGCTGTCACCACCCTCATCATGCCAGAAAACGGCGTAACAAAAGACGAAAACAACATCCACGCAAAACGCCTCGCTCAATTTTTACACGTCAAACACCACTCCATTCCAATCAACAAATACCTGATGGACCTACTTCAACTTCCTTGGAAACCATCAGAACTTGCCCAGATGAACACAAAGGCCAGAGCCAGAACAATCATCCTCTACAACTACGCAAACACCGAACGCGCTCTAGTCCTCGGAACCTCAAACAAATCAGAACTCCTCCTCGGATACGGCACAAAATACGGAGACTTGGCAGCAGACGTAATACCAATAGCAGACCTATACAAAACCGAAGTCTTCGAGCTCGCAGAACACATTGGCCTTCCAGATGAGATCATCAAAAAACCACCAACAGCCGAACTATACAAAGACCAAACTGACGAAGACGAACTTGGAGCCCCATACAGCGAAATCGATCCTTTGTTAAAAAAACTAGACACAAGCAGCGAAGACGCTTTGAACCAAAGCTTGCAAACCCTCCAGGGAAACACCGCAGAACTCGCCAAAGAATTTCCCTCATTGACTCTCTCGACAATCGGATCCCTCCTAGACCGAGTCAAAAAGAATAGGCACAAAGGAGCACTTCCGTATATAATACCGACGAATTAACACAATCAAATGAAACCACTACACAAAACAGGCCTTTTCGTTGGACGTTTCCAGCCTTTCCACTTAGGACACTTGGATATTATCAAAAAAATCCTCAAACAAAACAAACACGTCATCCTAGCAATAGGCAGCGCAGAGAGAAATTACGTTCCCGAAAACCCCCTCACCGCAGGAGAACGAGTCCTCATCATCGATGAAACTTTAAAAGCAGAAAAAATCAATCCCGCAAAATACACAATCATCCCTATTCGCAACATCGACAATTACGCATTGTGGGTCGACCACATGAACCTATACGTCCCGCCATACGACCGCATCTACACAGGATCCCCAATCGTAAAAGCCTGTTACGAAGGCGCCCAATCAAAACACAAACTCGTTAAAATCAAGCGCAAACGCCCCGTCTCAGCAACAGAAATCCGCAACTCAATGCTCCAAGGAACAAAAGATTGGCAAAAGCTCGTCCCTCCCCGCACAGCCGAACTTCTCGAAAAAATGAAAATCCCTCGCCGCCTCCGCCACATCCAAGAAACAATGAGTGACACAAAATACAAATGATCAACCCCCTAATTTTCCGCGCCTACGACATTCGCGGCATTGCCGACCCAGACGACCCGACCCAAACACCAGATCTCACTGAAGAAACCGTCTACCTAATAGGCAAAGCAACCGCAACATATCTTCGACAAAAATACAATTCCAAGCATATGGCAGTAGGAGCAGATGTGAGACTTACCAGCCCAAAACTAAAAGAAGCATTTATCAAAGGCATCACCGAATGCGGAATCAAGACAACTGACATCGGGCTGGCTCCATCCCCAATGGTCTACTTCGCAACCTGCAGTCCAGAGTTCGATTTTGATTGCGGAACAAACATCACGGCCAGTCACAACCCAAAACCATACAACGGTATCAAAACAGTAGCCAATCTCCCAGGAGAACCAAATACAGCTCATTCTGTCTGCGGTGATGAACTCCAGGAAGTTTTAAAAATCATCCAAGAAAAAACCTTCACCCCAACCCCAGAACCAACAACCCGAGAAACCCTAGACATCTGGCCAATTTACAAAAAAGAACTACTCAAACAAGTCCCAAACCTAGCCCGACCACTCAAAGTTGTAGTCGACGCAGGAAACGGAGTTGCAGGCCCATATATTCCAGAACTCCTCGAGGCTGCCGGCGCAACCGTAATTCCATTGTACTGTGAACCAGACGGAACTTTCCCAAACCACGAAGCAAACCCAGAAGAACTTCACAACATGCAAGACCTCATCGCAGAAGTCCGCGAAAACAAAGCAGACCTCGGAATTGGATTCGATGGCGACAGCGACCGAATAGGAGTCATAGACGAAAAAGGCCACCATTACAGCGCAGACTACCTACTCTTACTCCTCACCCGCGATCTAATCGACCGAACCAAACAAAACCCCGGCCAAGAAAAGCCAAAAGTCATCACTGACGTAAAATTCTCCCAAGCAATAATAAATCTAATAGCAGACCTAGGAGCAGAACCAATAATGTGCAAAGTCGGCCACAGTTTCATTGAAAAAAAGGTCGCAGAAGAAAAGGCAGCATTAGGAGGCGAAGTTTCAGGACACATGTACTTCGCAGAAAACTATTACGGATTCGATGACGCCCTACTTGGAGCCCTCAAAATCCTCCAAGTCCTCGCCAAACAAGACAAACCCTTCTCAAAACTTTTCGACGACCTCCCAAAAACATACATGACACCAGAATACAAAGCATACTGCCCAGACGACAAAAAATTCGAAATCGTCAAAAACTTAGTAGACCACTTCACTCCCCTACACGATTGCATCACCCTGGACGGAGTACGAATCCACTTCAGCGAAACAGATTGGGGAGCTGTCCGCGCATCCAACACCAGCCCAAATCTCACCCTCAGATTTGAAGCCACAACTTCAGAAAAACTCGCAGAAATAAAACGAGTAATGTACGAAGAAGTAAAAAAATACCCAGAAGTAGGGTTAGATTGGTTTGAGGAGTAAACTCCCACAAAAAAACCTCCTCCCGACCCAGTCCCATACACTTTACGTGCAGAGACCAGGCCGGAAGTTGAAGTAGTTCGTTCATGTTACGAGAGGATGTTTCGCATCCCAACGGTGCGCCTAGCCTCCGCATACTGCCCCACGGCAACAAACGTCCGCAGATCACCGCTGAAACGACTAATCCTCCGAACCACGCCACGCGAAATGATGAAGACCATCATCCCCAGAACACCAGCTTCGTAGACACCTTTCTTCAACATCACAATTCCTCCTTTGGCCTCACAGACCAACTCACAATGTGTAAAATATTCAAAGAACGAACTCCCTAGAAGAGAGCCGTTCACCTATTCGCAAGGAAACCAAACCCACCTTCAAAGAGAGAGTACTATACGACACGCACCCAGAAAAGTCAACCCGTACCGCCTACTTCCCTTTCTTGGAATCCTTCGCATCCTCCTCCGGCGCAACAAAAACCTCTTCGCCCTTCTTTTCAGTCACAATTCCCTTCTTTCCCCCTTGCTCCTCATTTCGTAAAGGCTTGTCCCAAGACGCAAATTTGCATTTCGGATAACCACCACATCCCCAGAAGATTTTTCCTCGACGAGTCCTTTTCTCAACCATATCATTCTTTTCACAAGCAGGACATTTGACTCCAGTACTATTAGATTTTCCATCCAACGAAACAATCGTTTTGCATTTTGGATAAGCAGTACAACCTAGGAATTTGCCAAATCGACCATTCCTTATAGCCATATCAGCTCCACATTTTTCACACTTCTTTCCAGCATGCTCTTTCTCCAAAACCTCCATCTCAGCATCCTTCACAACATCAGTCACAGAAGAAGCTGGAGTCTCATATGGTTTTGCGTTTTTACATTCAGGATAGTCACTACAAGACAAAAATTTTCCAAAACGTCCAAGCTTCACAGTCATCGGCTTCCCACATTTTTCACAAACCTCATCTGTCTCCTCATGAACAACGTCTTCCCTCTTAATAGACTCCATTTTCTCCGTCAAATTCTGATGGAAAGGACCATAGAAATCTTTCATAACAGGAACCCATTGCTTTTTTCCTTCAGCAATATCATCGAGCTGTTCTTCCATGTGAGCTGTAAATTTATAATCAACAATATCAGAGAAATGCTCGACCAAAACATCAGTAACAATGTCCGCAACTTCCGTCGGAACCAATTGCTTTGCATTTTTTTCAATATATCCCCTGTTCTGAATAGTAGAAATTGTAGGAGCATAAGTAGACGGTCTTCCAATCCCCTCTGATTCAAGTTTCTTCACAAGCGACGCCTCTGTATATCTCGCAGGTGGTTTCGTAAAATGTTGTGACGACTCAGTTCCAGCACAATCAACATCTTCCTCAACTTCAAGAGCTGGCAAAATTTTATCATCATCATCACCATTCTCTTCACCCTCATCCTTCCCTTCCATGTAAACTTTCATGAACCCCGGAAACTCTATAGTTTGGCCAGTTGCACCAAAAGACAACCCTTCAAAATCAGCCTCCGCCCCGCTAGCCGCAACCGGCAAAACAGAAACTTTAACCCGATTTAACAAAGCCTGCTTCATCTGACAAGCAATAGTCCTTTTCCAAATCAATTCATACAGTCTATACAAATCCTTTTCCACACTCCCCTTCACATCCTCTGGCAAAACCGACAAATCTACAGGACGAATCGCCTCATGTGCATCTTGCGCACCTTTTCTGCCTTTGTATTTACGTGGTTCACTCAACGCAAATTCCGCACCATATTTTTCAGTAACAATATCACGAGCCTGTTTCAAAGCAAGATCCGCCAAATTAACCGAATCTGTTCTCATATAAGTAATCAAACCTCGTTCCCCGCCACCAATATCAATACCTTCATACAATTTCTGAGCAATAACCATTGTCTTCTTCACAGAAAAACCAAGTTTTCGCGATGCCTCTTGCTGCAAAGTAGAAGTAATAAATGGAGCAGCAGGATTTCTTTTCACATCCTTTTTCTCAACAGACCCAATTTTATAAGTCGCGTCCTTTAATTTATCAAAAACTTCAGTAGTAATCTTTTCATTCGCTAATTTTTTCCCATCAGCCGACTTTTCAAGCACAGCTTCAAAATCTTTTCTTCCAAATTGATCAGCTTCTTTTTTGCTAAACTGGCCTTTGATCTTCCAAAATTCTTCAGGTTTAAAAGCTTTTATTTCTCTCTCCCGTTCAACTACCAAACGCACAGCAACACTCTGCACACGCCCAGCAGAAAGCCCCTTGCGGACCTTTCTCCAAAGCAAAGGCGAAAGCTCATAACCAACCAATCGGTCAAGAACCCTTCGAGCTTGCTGAGCATCAACCAAGTTCTGGTCAATCTCACGTGGAGTCTCAATAGCTTTCTCTATAGCACTTTTTGTAATCTCATGAAAAACAATTCTCTTTACCGGATTCTTTTTTGCATTCACCTTCAGAGCGGACAATAAATGCCACCCAATGGCCTCTCCTTCTCGGTCTTCATCAGTCGCGACCCAAACCACAGTTCCATCCTTCACCTCGTCTTTCAATAGCTTTACTGTCTTCTTTTTATCAGCAGATATTTCGTACTGAGGCTCAAAATCATTTTCAACATCAACACCAGTCTTTGATTTCGGAAGATCACGAATGTGTCCCATCGACGCCAAGACCTTATATTCACTGCCCAAAAACCGCGAAATTGTTTTCGCCTTTGCAGGGGACTCAACTATCACTAAATTCTTCGCCATAGATTGTTTCTATATGATAAGGCCTCTTTAGTCAAAAGTTTTTTTCAAAATATTCTTATAAAATCCAACATTTCTTCGCTCCCACAAGTCCAGTATTGGGCACTTTTCGCACTTTGTGTTGCATTGGAATGCTAAAAAAATATAATGCAATCACGTCTAAATTTCTAAAACAAATTTTTTAACCCAACTTAGCTATGACTAAGCAAGACCTAGTTAACACAGCTGCTGAGAAGACTGGACTCACAAAAAAAGCTGCAGGGGAAGTTCTCGAGACTATTCTTGAGACAATCACAAAATCTCTAAAGAAAGGAGACAACGTGACAATCACTGGTTTTGGAACTTTCAGAGTTTCAAAAAGATCTGCTAGAAAAGGTGTAAACCCTAGAAACCCTAGCGAAACTATCAAAATCCCTGCAATGAAATTGCCTGCTTTCAAAGCTGGTAAAACATTGAAAGAAGCGATTAGATAACAGATTTGTTCGAAATTTATTAAAGACCTCGTACTGATCAAGGAACGGGGTCTTTATTTATAAATCTTCCAAATCCGGATCCTCACCTGGCCCATAAGGGTCTTCGTCAGAAATCCCATCCACCTCAAAACCATCAAATGCACCAACCTCTCCCTCTTGAGCTCTCAAATACTGATTAATAACAGCGCGTCTAACAGCACTTGTTATCTTCAAAGACTCACCTGTAGAAACATCACGCACATTCTCGACAACAAAGTGATCAAATACATTCTCCGAAAGACTGTCAGACGTTTCCACAACATCAGCGTGAACATAATTACCCTTAATTTTTAAAGAAACAGTATCTACCATATGCAATTGGTTAATTTTACAACTTTTAGAGAAACATTATGCCACGAATTCCAAACACTGTCAAGGACGCTCTCCTCTCAAATACGTCTCTACATAGCTGCTGCTATTTTCTTTATCTTCGCCTTCAACTCTTGGTCACCCTTAACACTTTTACCAAGAACCTCCTTGCGCGCAACAACCTTATCCTCATCTTCCAGAACTCTCCTCTGGGCCCTAGACAAGTCATCCTCATCAATATCATGAATATTTTCACGTTCATCTTTACTCAAATCCATCAAATTTTCCAAATACCCCTCAAGTCTATCCAAAGCACTAGAAAATAATTTCAAATTCTTCAAAGCCAAACGCTTTTCATCCTTACCAATATCAGCCCCTTTTATTTCAGACCTCATCAACTTGATTTTCTTATCCATATATTTAACCTCTCCAGAAAACATCTCCAAAGACTCCTTGTTATCCTGAGGATCCACCCCTTGATAAAGACCCAACAGTTGAAACTCAACAAGCCACGGCTTATCAACCGCCAACTTCAAAATCATAGAAGAAACGTTGTCTTTTGCCGCCTCTGCCTCTTTGAGCTCCCCAGACTGCTCAACAATACTCGACAACAACACAAGCCTCTTATCTTTTCCTCCCTTTTTCTTTTTTTTCTCAGCATCGTCAACTTTTCTTCCAAGATCAATGACATCCCCACCCTTCTCGTTTTCAGAACCGCTACCAAATAATCCCATAGTATTTTTGTTTAAATTTTTATTTTGCCGAAAATATCGACAGTATTATTATACCACAATACGCCACCTCAAACAAGCGGGCTTGAGTTATTTAAAACCCAAGCCCGCACATATTTTCTTTCCTACTTAGAAATCGAGAAAATACACAGTCGGACCATTAATCGAATGCAATTCAGACAATCCAATATTGTTGTTAGGTGGTTGATAAGTTTCATATACCTCAATAGAATTTCCTTCACTATCCATGGCTTCTATTCCAATCAAGTTAAACCAAGCGTTATTAACCTCCTCGGTTGGCAAGGCAACCTCAAGAGTCAAACAAAAAATCTGGTTATTGTATTCAACAGGATTAGTCAAACTAAAGGTGGCATAATTCTCGCTCCATTCACTTTCCAAATCCAAATAAATTATATTTTGCCAAGCATCTAATCTCACCTCCTCGAAAGGAGACTCATCCCTCTGATCATGCTGATATGTAAAATTGTAAACAGTTGCCCCACCCTGTGCATGCATACAAACATGATTCATCGTATAAGGCTCATCATTATCCTCCCACTCACTCAAAATCACCATCTCGTAAGGAGTATTAGAATCCGTCTCTTTATAAATCAAAACCGGTGCAAACCCCGAAAGTCTGTACACGATTGGATACACAAAATTCTCCAAATAAGAATCAGTCTCATGATCCCAAACATATACTTCCGCTGACGGACCTTCAGGTGGATCAATAATTGAAATTGGATCACTTGGATCAAGTGCCTCCGCCTCAACAAAATGAGCCGAAAGATCATCAACTTTCAAACCAAGTAAAACGGTTCCATACCCAGGATCAAGCGGAAACTCATCAGCTCTTAATCGATAAGTCTGCGAACCACCACTATACAAAGTGGTAGATCCAACCGAAATCACATCCCCAGGCAATACATCAAACGCACCAACCTCATACTCATCAACATAATCCCAATCATCCTCATCTGGGAAATAAGTATATCCACTGCGATACAGATTCAGCAAGACAGGATTCTCAAACGACCCAAACACTTCAAATTCAAAATCTTCAACCTCTATAGCGTTGACGCCCTCCACCACAGGACTTGAATGCTCTAATTCAAGACGAGCCACCTCAGGCTTTTTCTCAACGTCAGGAGCAAGTTCGTCTTCAGAAATCCAATGCACACCATCTCCATGAGGATACCAACCGACTTTTACAAAAGCATCACCCTCCTCCATATTAATAAAATGCAAGATTTCTCCTTCAAGCCCATCAAAAACTTCATTACCACCAGCATCTACAGATGGATATCCATCGTAATAACCCTCAATCTTCTCCCCATCATAATCAACATCAACTAAACTGAGAGTAACCGTGCCCATCTCTTCCGGATCTATATAAGCATGAGCATTCATATAAACCCTCTCCGCATACGCGAGATTAAAGTCAACATAAACAGTATTCAAGCCAGGCTCCAAAGTAGTAGAAATAGACTCAAGATTCTTCCATTCTGGGCTATTGTAATAATTCGTACTTTGATCAAAATTAAAATTAATATCAACCTCCAAAGGCTCATCATAAGTTGTGTCCAAGTAAAAATCTACACTTTCAACATAAGCACTTGTATTCGGAAATGTCTGAACCTTAAAAGATCCAAGCCAATACGAGTTAGCTTCAAGAGGGAAGTAAGTTTCGCCATTATTAGCTTTTAAAAGAATTCCATTTTGATATTCAAACACATTTAGAGCACCCTTCAAATCATTACTATCACTCAAAACCACCAAATCAGTCTCATATTCAATAAAATAAGCGGGCAAACTCGACCCCAATCCCCTCATAGAAAATTGTGCCCAAAGAGGATGATAGTCCGGATTATCCTCAGGATATGCACCAATATATCTAATACTGAACGCCATACATTCTCCTGGATCCAATGAAATTTGATAAGGGAAATTAAGGTCCCCAGGCCAATTATAAACCTGACTCATGACCGGATAATCTAAAATATTAAATTCACCATCCATCGTATACGCCTTCACCTCAAATTCTACTTGTCCACCATTTTCGCCCATCAAATCAAAAGCCACCGAATCAATCATCGCAGCTTGAGTCCCAAGAGTACACGCAATAAAATTAGACGCAGTACGCGGACCTTCAGGAGAAAGAGTGTCAGTATCTATATTAAGAACAGGGGTATTGAACGGAAAAACCCAAACAAAATCTCCAGTATAATCTTCAGGCTTATACGTAAACAACTCAATGTAATCAGCAACATATCCAAAAAAGTCAAAGACCCCATCTTCATCAACATAATCCATAGGATTCAAAACAGGTTCAGGCTCAGGCGGCTCGGGTTCAGATGTATAATACCCTTCCTCTTCCTCTTCGCAATCTTCATCCTCTTCACAATCTTCTTCCTCATACCAGTCCCCTTTCCCATCACCATCACTCATAAACTGAGTATCTTTAAAATAAAACTCGTGAAATCCTTTCATAAACGACAAATACTCTTTCTTGAACTTTCTCATGTTTTCAGAATATTCTTTCAAATCCCTCATTTGCTCCTTTGTTGGTTCAGTCGTTATCAAGCTCATCTTCCCATCCTTATCCTCTTCAAATAATTCCTTTCGCAACTCAGTAGTCTCACTAACCATTTTTTTAATCCTCCGAGTATCCACCCTTCTCTCAAGACTCACGTCTTTATCAGAAGTAAGCCCTCGAACAATCGGGATTCTACTAGCCATCTCGCGCATCGAATCGCCCAAAGATGAAAGGTCCACATTAGATGACCCAACAAAAAGACCACCTGCTGTCACAAAAACAAGCATCAGCAGTATTACCTTGATTTTTTTAGACATAGAAATAGGTTAAAGATTGATTTTCCCCCTTAAAATATATAAAGTACTTCCAGTATCATACCAAAGAATATGGAAAATCTCGACAAATTAAAAAAAGAAGCTTTACAATTCATCGAAAAAGCAAAGAATTTACCTTCATTAAAAGAATTAGAAGTTAAGTTTTTAGGAAGAAAAGGCCAATTAACAACACTTTTGCGCGACCTCAAAAATCTACCCGAAAACAAACGAAAACGCGCAGGCCAAGACCTAAACATCCTCAAAACAGAGCTAGAAAACACATTTAGCAAAAAAAAGAAAACTCTAGAAAAAGTAGACATGGAAGCAAGCTTAAGTAAAGATTTTTTTGACACAACTTATCCAGGAGCAGAACGCCAGACCGGAGCAATCCACATCTTGAACCAAACCCAAAAAGAAGTTGAAGACATCTTCAACCAAATGGGGTTCATGATCATAGACGGCCCTGAAATCGAAAGTGAATACTACAATTTTGAAGGATTAAACGTACCCGCAGATCATCCGGCAAGAGACATGCAAGACACCTTCTTCATCGAAGGGAAACCAGACCGCAAACAAGGACGCTTGGTCTTAAGAACACACACTTCCCCAAACCAAGTAAGAGCTATGGAAAAATACAGCGCTCCACTCCGCATGATCGTACCAGGACGCGTCTTCCGAAACGAAGCAACTGACGCCCGCCACGAACACACGTTTCACCAAGTCGAAGGAATGTTAATAGATAAAGAAATATCTATCGCAACTCTGAAAGGCATTATGAAAGAATTCCTCTCAAGACTTTTCGGCAAAGAAGTAGAAGTCCGCTTCCGACCAGGATACTTCCCTTTCGTTGAACCAGGCTTGGAACTAGATTTCTCATGCCTACTATGTAACGGAAAAGGCTGCCGCGTCTGCAAAGACACAGGCTGGGTTGAATTTATGGGAGCAGGAATGACTCACGAACACGTTCTTCGCGCAGGGGGTATCAATCCAAAAGAATATCAAGGATGGGCATTTGGTTTCGGACTAGAAAGACTTGTTATGATGCGATATGGCATCAACGACATCCGCTACTTCCAAGGTGGCGACCTTAGATTCATTAATCAATTCAAATAAATGTACGTTTCCCTCGAATGGCTAAAACAATTCACATCAATTCCAAAAGGCATTAAACCTGAAGAATTAGCAAGCACCCTGACCTTGAAGACAGCAGAAGTCGAAGAATTTAGCGAAGGATCAGAACTCCTAGACGGAGTTGTTGTAGGCCAAGTAAAAGAGCTTCACCCACACCCAAACGCAGACAAACTTCGTATAGCAATAGTTTCAGTTGGACCAAGCCAACCAAACACAAAGGTAGTGTGCGGAGGCGATAATCTTGAAGAAGGAATGTTGATTGCATACGCAAGCCCAGGCTGCAAAGTGAAATGGCATGGAAAAGGAGAACCCGTAGTACTAGAAAAAGTGAAAATTCGAGGAGAGGAAAGCGCAGGAATGATTTGCGCAAGCGAAGAAATTGGACTAGAAAAACCAAAAAGCGAAGGCCCTGAAAGCATTCTCGACCTATCCGCAATGAAACCAAAGCCAGGAACTCCAATGACGGAACTCCTGAAGCTAGACGATACAGTGTTCGAATTCGACAACAAATCTCTGACACACAGACCAGACCTTTGGGGACACTACGGAATTGCACGTGAAGTTTCAGCAATATACAAGACACCATTCAAAGAACTAAACCCAAAACCGCCCCTCCCAACAAAAGGAGACAAATTAAAAGTCGACATACATTCGTACGATCTATGTCCACGATACTGCGGAGTCATCATCAAAAACATCACAGTCCAAGAATCTCCAGAATGGATAAAAAAACGCCTCAAAGCAGTCGGACACCAGACGTACAACAACATAGTCGACGTAACGAACTACATCTCATCTGAACTCGGCCAACCTCTCCATGCATTCGACCGAAACTTGATCAAAAAAGGAATCGTTGTTCGAACCGCAAACAAAGGAGAAAAAATTAAAACAATCGACGAGAAAACATACAAACTCAAAGAAGAAATGCTAGTCATCGCTGACCACGAAAATCCCATCGCAATAGCCGGAGTAATGGGCGGCCACAAATCAGGCATAAACCCAGACACAACTGAAATAATCATAGAATCTGCAAACTTCAACGGAGCAAATGTTCGAAGAACAGCAACAACCCTGGGACTGCGAACTGAATCAGTACAAAGATTCGAGAAACAACTCGACCCAGAACTCGCGCACCTAGCGATGCTCCGAGCAATTGAGCTCATATTAGAAGTAAACCCAGGAGCAACAGTCGCAGGACCAATCACAGACAACCACTCTCCAAAAAAGAAACCTCGAATAATAGAACTCGACACAGATAGAACGGCTTCAAAAATTGGAATACAAATCGACAAAGCACAAATAAAAGAAATCTTAACTAGCCTTCAGTTCAAAGTCACCGAAAGCGGCAAAAACTTGAAAGTAGAAGTACCTTCATTCCGCGCACAAAAAGACGTCAGCACAGAAGACGACCTAATCGAAGAAGTAGCTCGCATCTACGGATACGACAAAATCGAACCCGTCCTCCCTTCCCTACCAACAAAACTACCAGAAGAAAATCCAGAAAGGACAGTCAAACACGACCTAAGAAAATTCCTGAGCTATGGTCTGAACTTCAACGAAATTCAAAGCTATTCATTCTATTCAAAAGACGACTTAGAGAACTGTAGTCTCGACGAAGAAACCCATGTCAAAATCGAAAATTACTTGTCAGAAGACCAAACACACATGCGCACAACCCTTGTGCCAAACCTATTAAAAACAATACATTCAAATACGAAAAATCATCCGGAATTCAAACTTTATGAAATCGGTCGAACATACAAAGACATAGGAGAATTCTTCCCACTAGAAGAAAAATGGGTCTGCGGAGCAATCCACAACACAGACAAAAACAAATTCTACCAAGCAAAAGGAGCCGCCGAAGCAATTTTGAGATATCTAAAAATCCCATTCTACAAACTCATCCCTAGCTGCGAAATACCATACGCACATCCAAACGAATCCATAACAATAATGGCTCCAACTGGAGAAACGTTAGGAATGATTTTCACGCTCCACCCTCAGACAGCAAAGAATTTTTCTCTCCAATCAAACCCAACACTGTTTGAATTAAACTTTTCAGCGTTAATAAACCTCGCTAAAAAAGGACGATCATTCAAAGATCTTCCAAAATTCCCAGGAACACTTCTGGACATATCAGTCCTCGTAGACAAAACCATAGAAATTGGAACGCTCAAAAACGCAATTGAAAAAGCAGACAAATCACTCATAAAATCCGTTGAACTCTTTGATCTATACGAAGGCGACAACATCGCCGCTGACAAAAAGTCCGTAGCCTTCAAAATAACTCTTCAGGCAGAAGATCGCACCCTCAAAGACGAGGACATGAAACGAATTCAAGAACAGATCTTCTCAAATCTTCAAAAACTAGGCGGTAAAATCAGAGGCCTTTAAACAATAAAAAAATGATTAAAAACTACCACAAAAAAATAATTGGCCAACTTCGCCACCACGTACCAGGCAGCGAAGAACATTTAGGAAAAAGAATCGCATTCTGGATTCTAGCAATTGGACTTTCACTAGGACTACTCGGACTAATCACCCTGGTCGCACTAATAGGAATAATCTCAATCACCCTCCCAGACATATCAGATTTGGAATCTTTGAGCGCGGCACAATCGACAGAAATATACGACCGCGACGAAAACTTACTCTACACAGTCCACGGCGAAGAAAACCGAGAATTCGTACCACTTGAAGATATTTCCCAAAATCTAATCGAAGCAACAATCTCAATCGAAGACGACGAATTCTACTCACATAGCGGATTCGACATTCCAGCCTTAGTAAAAGTAGCACTGCATGAAATCTTCGGGATAGGAGCACAACGTGGAGGATCAACAATCACTCAACAATACATAAAAAACGCATTCCTCTCTACCGAACGAAGTTACGTCAGAAAGTTAAAAGAGTTGATCCTTTCCCTCAGACTTGAAAGAGAATACGAAAAAGACAAAATCCTAGAACTATACTTGAACAGAATCCCGTACGGAAACAACGCATACGGCACCCAAAAAGCCGCTGAAATATACTTCGGCAAAGACGCAAAAGAGCTGACCCTAGGAGAATCAGCGATCCTAGCAGCCCTTCCACAAGCACCATCAAGATACAATCCATTTGGTGACAACAAATATTCTCACTTATTGAAAGAATTTACCGAAGAAGAATTATTCCTCAGAAAAGTCGAATCAGAAAGCGACCTAGAAATTGAAGAATACATTCGAGGATGTATCGGCCAACACATTGAACTTCCTGACGGAACAAAAATATACATCACTGGAAGAAGCGACCTCGTCCTCTCAAGAATGGAAACTCTCGGATACATCACGTCTGAAGAACGCCAAGATGCAG
>Ga0233431_1002569_pt1 | contig 24981 bp, 20 predicted proteins | sample SI_118_April2016_FD_179867 | JGI IMG/M metagenome (GOLD analysis project Ga0233431, IMG submission 179867) | Seawater microbial communities from Saanich Inlet, British Columbia, Canada - SI_118_April2016_200_MG | ecosystem: Environmental > Aquatic > Marine > Inlet | place: Canada: British...
CTACACGTGAGGTTCGGTTCTAGATTGTTGGTTAAACTTTATCTAGGTTGGATTAGCCAACTTATTCGTACCAGCTTCGCTTGGCACTCTCATTTTTAACTCCTTTATAAGTCAGTCGTATTATCTTTTGCTTTTTTTGTAATAATAAAATAATACGGTGTAATTAATAAAAGTACTATGATAAGTGGTACAGTAATTGCAATAGTAAAAGCATCAACTCCACCGATATGTCCAAATAAAATACCGGTTATACGCGAAGATGCACTATCAAAAACGGCTCCGCATATTATTACCATACTTATCATAGCTGCATGTTTTGCTTTAGGAATACTTGTAAGCAGTGCCGATACAATTGTCGGATATGTAGGACCTATTAAAACACCTATTATTGGAATACCAAATGCTATAATTGGTGAATTAAATATACTTGTTGATCCGGCACCAATATTATGAACAATATGTGTCATTACAAAATATAAAATAACAAGGGAAGCTGTAAAATTGAATAAGAACATTTTGTACCATTTTATGCGTTTGACAATAAATGCACCAATTATTCTACCAAAAGCTATTCCTAAAGTTAACATACTTGCTAGCTGTACAGCTAAGTATGCCGGTATCCCAAGTACCTGATGGTCAAAATTAGCAAGCCATGAACCTACTCCCTGTTCAAGAGCTTCATATGATGCAAAAAGAAATAGAAACATAATAAAAACAGGTCCCATTATTTTTAAGATTTCTTTAAACTGGTCTTTTATAGGTTTAGATTCTTCTTCTTCAATTTTGCTTTCATCAAACGGTGTAAATGTCCAAAAAAGAAGTAGTATTAAGCATATTGCACCAAAAACCCAGAATACCATCATCCAATGCTGAGGATAATGTTTTAAAAAGTATGCAAAAATCCACATTCCGGCTAAACTGAAAAAAGTGTATATTCCCTCCATCAAATTAATAAAACTAGCATGTTCTTTTTTTGTTTTAGTAACAAGCCCCACTGAACTGTAAGCAACAATTTTCACGGTCAACATTGAAATTCCAACAGCGACTAAATAGATTCTTATCCCCCAAATTGAATGCAAAAAAGGTAAAATTGCACATATAATCATGAAGCATAAAAAATTCCTTTTTATGGATCGCTTAAACCCTGTCTTAATTAAGATTGAGAACATAAAGAATGATACAATAATTGTTGTTATATTCTGATAACTTTCAAGAGCACCGGCTGATGTATATGATATATGAAAATAATTCACAGCCTGCATTACAAATGTAGCCATGCCTGATGTTAAAATCCCCATACTCACAAATGTAAGTATTATTTTAAATTTGTTTAATTTTACATTTTCCACAATTAATCCCCCTCAATATATATTATAGCAAATATTATTTTTTGTAATTAGTATAGGCTTTTTCCATAGCTTCAATCAGAGGTAATTTTTTCCCAGAGAGAAATCTTACCATGGCACCGCCTGCAGTACAGACATAATCAATATCTTCTAAATTTACAAACTTAGCTGCTGCCGAAACTGTATCTCCACCGCCAATAACTGAATAACCTTTGGCTTTGGCTATAGACTGCCATAATTTATCTGTACCTTTAGCAAACAGCTTATTTTCATAAACTCCTGCTGGCCCGTTAACGAAAATAGTTCCTGCTTTTTCTATTTCATGCTTATACTTAGAAATTGTTTGACTTCCAATATCCATGAACATTTCATCGGCGGGAAGATGTTCTATACATATTTCCTCTCTGAGTCCTTTTTTTTCAAAAGCCAGATCAGAAGGTATTTCTATTTTATCAGGATATTTTTCTAGATATTCTTTAGCCGGCTTTATAAATTTTTCCAAAGATTTGTCCTTGATGAATTTCATCTTTGTTTTACCAATATTGATCCCTTTAGCCAGAAGGAATATTTCTCCAGTTACTCCAGTTGTGAGAATTTTGTCTGCACTTTTATTTTCCAATACCTGTTTCATCATACCGAAAGCATCTGAAATTTTTGCACCGCCAAGTACAAAAATAAGAGGTTTTGCAGGAGAAGTCATTACTTTAGAAAGAGCAGACACCTCATTGAACATAAGATCCCCTGCAGCAGATGGAAGAAGTTCCTGGAATGCAACCATAGAAGGACAATTTCTATGCGCGGCAGCAAAAGCGTCATTTACATATACATCGAATAAAGGAGCTAAACTTCTAACCAAATAAGTATCAAGCATTTCATCTGCTTTTAATTTTACGGCATTTTCGAATGTAGAAATTTCTTCACATAAATATCTGACATTACCTAATATAATAAGTTCGCCTGCTTTAAGATTATTAACAGCTTCCTGTGCTGCATATCCACATACGTCATCAATATATTTTACTTCACGACCTAATAAACCTGTAAGTTTCTCTGCATGTTCTTTAAGAGGAATCAAATTCTGATAATCTAAAGTATCACCCTGATGTGCAATTATGGCAATTTTAGCATTCTGTTTTATCAAATATTCTAAAGTGGGCAGACTCTTTTTTATTCTATTTTCATTTACTATTTTTTTATTTGAATCAATAGGTGAATTAATATCAAGACGAAGAAGTACTTTTTTGTTATTGAAATCAAGTTCACTCATTGGTGTTATTTTTAAATCATCCATCTTAATTCACCTATTCATTTTTTATAGAGACGCAATATTTTGCGTCTCTACTGTTTTGTATCAATTAACTAATTCTTTATTTCCAGCTTGGAAGGTTTAAATACTTGTTAGTTTCGCCTACACCTTTAACAGGATCTGTTTCCATTCCCATTGCAGCACGTACAGCATCAATAGTTTCAGGTATAGTAATCGATTCCTGAGGTATATGGAGACCAAACATGATGTCTTTGCCTGATTTTACAACAGTATCTTCCCATATACAGATTTCGTAGATATCACCTCTAGGTCTGCCAAGATCTCTGGCATATCTGAAAATTGAAGCATTTCCTAAGAAACCTTCATCAATTCTAACAACACGGATTCTATCATGTCCCCTGAATGCTTTTACGACTTCATCAACACTCATATCCTGTTTAGGTGTAGCAAGAACTGTAATGAAATGACCATGAGTTATCGGTGTATGAACTAATATACCTGTAGCTTTAACATGCGGCATAATAGTTTCTAAATCTACAGCCTGATGACTTGGAGCTTTATCTACTTGAAGAGCATTTGTCAAACCTCTGTGATAATCTCCCGGATCAGCTACTCTTCTTACAATTGTTATAGCTATTTTTTCGATACCTGCTATTTTATCAAGGCAGTCAACAGCACGAATCAACCCGGTAGTATTACATGATGTTAATTTCAAGAAATCTTTATTAATACCTTTTTCATAATTTGCATATCCGTGAAAGAATACATCAGCGATATCATTTTTTTCTCCGCCCTGAAATACAGCTTTAATTCCATGTTTTACATAGAGAGCTTTCATTTTAGCACCCATTCCGCCGGGTGTAGCATCTAGAGCGATATCAACATTACTTAAAAGATCATCCAGAGATCCTTTACATGGAATATCAGCATCAGCATAATTTTTTACAGCTTCAGGTATTGCTGCATAAAGATCGTAAGGCATACCTTTTTCTTTAAGAGCTCTGATACTCAAAGTTAAACCTGCATCGGCAATACCGACTAATTCCATATCTTCCTGTAGTGCCACTCCATCAGCAAGACGTTGACCGATAACACCATATCCTATAACTGCTACTTTAACTTTAGACATTTTAATTTACCTCATCTATTAAATTTCTTATTGTTTCAATTGCTTTGTCTGAATGTGTCAATGGAAATAATTCGTATCCAAGAACACCTTTATATTTTAATTGTTTTAAACATCGAAATACGTTGTTATAATTAATTTCTCCTGTTCCTGGTTCATGTCTACCGGGCACATCTGCCACATGAATGTAATCAATTGCATCAATATTCTTTTTTATTGTATGAATAATATTTCCTTCATTAATCTGCATATGATACACATCATAAAGAACTTTTATATAGTCTGAATTAACTTCCCTTATCAAGTCTGAAGTTTCTTCTGTAGTTTCCAAAGTATTCCCAACATGATCTATAACTGTATTTAAAGCCTCTAAAACTAAAACTATTTTATTTTGTTCAACAATAGACTTCAGTTTCATTAAAGTTTTAAATGCACTTTCCAATCTTATTGCTTTAGGTATTTCTGTAAAATGATTTACCACAACACCTTCTTCACCAAGAGCATTTGAGTGTATTACCAAGTGGTTGCAATTCAATTCCTTTGCTGCTTCAATAGATTTTTCAACAAAATTTATATATTTACCCTGTTCTTCAATATCAACCAGGTTAAAATCTTTATCGCCAGAAAAACTGGCAATAGTTAAACTGTATTTTTCTGAAAGTTCTTTAATACGTCTTAAATCTTTATTTTCCCATGTCCAAAATTCAACATATTGAAAACCTGCCTTAAATGCAGCTTCAAAGCGATCATAAAATGGTAATTCAGTAAAAATAGTTTCTAAACAAATTGAATGTTGCATAATTTCCACCATTAATATCAACTAATAATCGATTGCATTTTCTATAGAGACGCATAATTATGCGTCTCTATTTATAAACAATTATAATTTTACAGGAAGACCTGTTTTTGCAGATTCTGCAGCAGCTTTTGCTATTTCTACAGATTTTAAACCGTCAACAGTATTTGTCGGTGTTGCTTTATCATTAATAACAGCATCAACAAAATCTTTTACTTCTGATACATATGACTGTGTATATCTATCCATAAAGAAGCGAAGAGGTTTTTCTCTTTTGACACAGTTACCATTACTAATTATTGCTGTAGATGGAAAATCATTTGTAATTTCAACATTACCTTTTGAACCAAAAACTTCTACACGTTGATCATAACCATATGCAGCTTCTCTACTGTTATTAATAATTCCCAAAGCTCCGTTCTTGAACTTTAAAATAATAGCTGCACTGTCAATGTCTCCGACTTTTCCTATTTCAGGATTAACTAAAACTGCACCTTTTGCATATACTTCTTCAACTTCTGATCCTGCAAGAAATCTTGCCATATCAAAATCATGAATAGTCATATCCAAAAACATACCACCGGAAACTTTTACATATTCTACTGGAGGTGCTTCAGGGTCTCTTGATGTAATATTTATGAAGTGAACATTTCCTATTTCTCCATCTGTGATAGCTTTCTTAACTGCTGCAAAATTATGATCAAAACGTCTGTTAAATCCAATTTGAAATTTAACACCGTTTTCTTCTACAGCCTGAATAGCAGCTTTAATTTTATCAGTATCCGGATCAATTGGTTTTTCACAAAAAATATGCTTTTTAGCTTTGGCAGCAGCTTTAATGTATTTAACATGAGTATCTGTTGCTGTGCAAATTAAAACTGCATCTATTTCGCTGTCTTCAAAAACTGATTCAATATCAGTTGTGAAAGGTATATTATGTTGTTCTGCCCATTCACCTGCTCCGCTCCAGGTATCAGCCATGCATTTAATCTTTACTTCCGGAATAAAATTGATAATGCTTTCAGCATGAACTTTTCCAATACGCCCGCCGCCTATTACTGCTACAGTCATTTTATTTGACATGATTTATTCTCCCAAGAATTTTTATTTTTTAAATAATTAATATTTTTCTTAATGCAGCTTAAATCTTCAGAAAAAACTAAAGCTGCAAAACTCCACAAACAGCTTTAAACCCCAGTTTTTTCTTTTATATAATTTCTTGCTTTAATAGCATACTCAAGAGGATTAGCTTTTGCAGGATCCTGTTCAGCCTCAACCAACATCCAGCCTTTATAATCAACGTCCTCTAATACATCAAAAATAGGAGAAAAATCAATACACCCATCACCCGGCACAGTAAATACTCCTTCAACCACTGAGTTCAAAAAGCTTAAGTTTTCTTTTTTTACTTTATTTTCGAAAACATCCATACGAATATCTTTTAAATGAACATGGTTTACTCTGTTTGCATATTTTTTCAACAAATATACAGGATCTATTCCTGCAAACAGTGCATGACCGGAATCATATAAAAGATGCACATCGTCAGAAGTATTTTCCATTAGTCTGTCAATTTCTTCAATGGTCTGAACACCTGTTCCCATATGATGGTGATAACCAAGGACCATACCTTTTCCTTTTGCAACTTCAGCAAGTTTATTCAAGCCTAAGCAAAGTTTATCCCATTCTTCATCTGTAAAAACAGGTTTTTCAGTTAATACAGGAGTATCCATTTTACCCTGAATACTGTGTCCCTGTTCGCAGGCTCCGATATTATTAGAACCGGCAGCTTTAAGAAAATCACATTTTTCAATAAAACTTTCCAAAGTCTTTTCGTATGGTTCTGTTGTCAAAAATGAACTAAACCATGCATTACAGATAGTCAGCCCTCTAATGCTTAGGGCTTTATTAAGATCATTTACATCTGCTGGATACTTTCTTCCTACTTCTGTACCTTCAAAACCGGCAAGAGCCATTTCACTTACGCACTGTTCGAAAGGAATATCTTTTCCAAGCAATTCAGGCATGTCATCATTACTCCAGGTTAATGGAGCAATCCCCAATTTAATGTTTTCTTTTTTTAACATATTCGTCCTCACTTCTTCCTTAGTAAACTACTTAATTTTAATATTCAACAAGTTTATTAAACTTGATCGTCAACTTAATATTGTCTTGATTTAGAAATCCATTCCTTCATTTCTCTGTCTGCTTCGCTAATAGATGCTTTATCTGAAACTTCAGCAACACCGGCTCTCCACCAGCTTTCATAGCCGTGAGTCATAGTTTTAGGGAGTATTTTAATATCTATCAATGTAGACACAGTCTGTTTTTGGGCATCTAAAATTGCAGCTTTTAATTCTTTTTCAGTTCTAACAGTATATGTTTTACAGCCATAAGCAGCTGCATTCATAGCAAAATCGATTGGTACCAAATTACCGTCAAGTTTATTCGTAACCTTACGCCTCGATCTAAATTCAGTACCAAAACTTCCCATACCGGTACCCATTTGGAGATTATTAATACATCCAAAGGCCATATTATCAAAAAGCATTACGTTAATTTTCAGACCTTCCTGTATAGACGTAGGAAGTTCTGAATGAAGCATCATGTAAGCACCGTCACCAACAAACGCATAAACTTCTTTATTACTACCTTCAGCAAGTTTTACTCCTAAAGCACCATTTACTTCATATCCCATACAGGAATAGCCATATTCCATATTATAAGTATTATGACCTTTAGCTCTCCAAACTCTCTGTAAATCTCCGGGAAGACTACCTGAGGCTCCAACAATTACTGAATTTTCATCAAGGAGTTCGTCAAAAATACCTAAAGCTCTAGTTTGAGTTAATTCTGTACCTGTCTGCTCTGCAAATTCTTTTAAAACGTGATCAAGATGTCCTGCATTTTCAGCAACAAAATTATCTTTTGTATATTTTATATTAAACAGTCTATTCAGTTCTGTATCCCATTTCTGTTTTACTTCAGCTATCTCGTTTGTATAAGCCGATTTATAACCAACTTTTTTCAATGCAGAAGATATAGCTTTAATTGCGACTTTAGCATCAGCTTTTACACTAACTCCATCAAGTTTTATTGAATCAAACCCACCTATATTGATATTTATAAAATCAACATCTGCATTCTGAAACAAAGATTTTGATGCTGTTGTAAAATCACTATATCTTGTTCCAACACCAATAACTAAGTCAGTTTCTTTTGCTATAAGATTAGCAGCAAGACATCCTGTTGTGCCGATCCCCCCTAAATTCATTGGATGAAAATAAATTATTGAACTTTTTCCAGCCTGAGTTTCGCCAAAAGGTATATTAAACTCTTCAGCAAATTTCTGAAAAGCGTCCTGAGCTTCAGAGTATTTTACTCCTCCGCCGCAAATTAATAGAGGTTTTTTCTTTCCTGTCATTAATTTTATAGCATCGAAAATCATGCCCTCAGTAGGAATCGTACGCTCAAAACGATGAATTCTTTTCTGGAAAAAATATTCAGGATAATCATATGCTTCAGCCTGCACATCCTGAGGCAGACAAACTGCTACAGCACCAGTATTTTCAGGGTCAGTCAAAACCCGCATTGCATTAATCATTGCAGACATTAACTGCTCAGGTCTTGAAACTCTATCCCAGTATTTACATACCGGACGAAAAGCATCATTAGTCGTCAGTGTAAAATCATTAAACTGTTCAACCTGCTGGAGTACAGGGTCTGGCTGTCTTGTGGCAAAAGTATCGCCGGGCAGTAGCAGTAGCGGTATTCTATTTGCAGAAGCTGTAGCGGCAGCAGTTACCATATTAGCAGCACCCGGTCCTACAGAAGAAGTACAGGCATATATTTTTCTACGTTTCATCTGCTTAGCATATCCTATAGCCGCATGTGTCATTCCCTGTTCATTTCTTCCTTGATGTACAATTAAATCACCTGGTTCCTGTTCTAATGCCTGTCCAAGTCCAAGAACATTACCATGGCCAAAAATAGTAAATACACCTTCTACAAACTTACTTTCTTTACCGTCAAACTCTATATATTGATTATTTAAAAATCTTACTAAAGCCTGAGCCATTGTCATTTTTACTGTATTCATTTTAAAAATTCTCCTATGAATTATTATTTAGCAGGCCATGTTTTTACATTCGGATCCAATAACCATTTATGTTCATCTCTGAAATAACGATCAATAAAAGGTTTATTTGGAAGATGTCTTATCATCCAGCAATACCACATGGGATAACCTGCTGCAGTAACCTGAGGATGAACTGTTCCTGGGGGAATACAGACTGTATCATTATTTCGAACAACAAATGCATCATTTTCTATTATAGAAACACCAAATCCCTGTTCATTAATAAACTTATAATGATATATTTCAGGTTGTGGATGATCGTGGGGCGGATAACTGGACCAGCGACCTGGATGATTAATAACTTCACCAATAACCAAGTTAGAATAAGGTGCATTATTATAATCAAAAACAGTCCTTACTGTTCGATTTGAAGTTTCATCTAAGACCCCACCACCGAATATTTCACTTCTGCAATCTTCCTGCGTATAGAGTTTTGACTCAAAATCATTATCATTGTCAGTTTTTTGAATTATTATTTCAGATTCTTTTGCAGCAGAAATTTTTATTTCAGTTTTTCTGGGAACATGCAGACACCATGGTGATTCATCTAGAAAACTGCTTCTCGATATATTTTTAACTTCATTATTCCAACTTAACTCTACATCACCGGTCACCAATAAAACTGCAACTTCCTTTTCATTTTCTTTTATATTATAAGACTCGCCATCATTTAATTTTAATACACCAAAATCCATCAGCATATTATTATGTTTTCCATTAATTTCAGTTATAGAGTTATAACCGTCTTTTACATCATTTTTCTGCCAGACTTTATTCATGATGAATTATTCCTTTAATTATTATTGCAGTATTAAATCTCTAATTGCTCTAATATGTCCTATATGCTCGTCACCTCTCTTCATAGCCAATATGGTATAAAGCATATCAAGTATGTTAATCTGTGAAAGAATAGCTGTCAGTTCACCATCTTTTAAAGGCGACTCAGTAGCTTCTGTTAATAACACAATATTTGCTAAATCAGTTAATGAAGATTTTTCAAAATTGGAAATTGCAATAATTTTAGCACCTTCTTTTTTTGCAATTTGAATAAGCTTATTAAAATCATTATCTGAGCCGGTAAGATCTATTACGATAAATACTGTTTTGGGTTTAATGTTAGTAACAGAAAAGCATTGAAAGTGATAATCTTCCGGCATAGAACAATTTAAACCCAATTTCATAAATTTATACTTAACAGCCATTCCCATAACTTTGGCAATACCTTTTGCATAAATTACAATGTCATTGGATTCCAATAAAAACTTAGATGCCTTTTTTAAGCTTTTTTCATTAACCTTCTGTCGACTTACTTTCAAAGTTTCTATATTCTCATTAGTTACTTCAGAAATAAGACTGGAAAGAGTATTTGTTCCTTTATGCTTAGTGTAAATAGCATCTTTCATTAATGCTACTTCTCTGGCAAGCCCCAACTTAAAATCCTGAAAACCTACAAATTCAATTTTTTTGCAGAAGCGTAATATACTTGCCTTTCCGACGTTAATTTCACCGGCAAGCGAATCTATAGACATATTGCTAACATTTTTTAAATTATTTAGAATATACTGAGCAATTCTCTTTTCCGTTTTAGAAAAAGTATTATACAATGCTCTTATTTTTGGAACGCAGGGTCTATCAGTCATCATGAATCCCTATCTTTAATGGAAATATATTCCGTATCAATTAACTATTTGGTACAAAATACCAGTTCAACACTGACTTTCAAGTTTTAAAGTAACATATTTCATATATTTTCAAGTAAAATTTACAAAAAAAATCTTCCCTAAAGCAGTGTTTAAACTATGCCTCAGGAAAGAATAATTAAATTACAGAGTTTTCAATAGACTTTTTATGCGTTCTGTCACCTGTTTTTCATATGCATCTAAATCTTCTATCTGGATTTGCGCAACACCGGTTTTCATTGCGGCTTCAGCAACATTTCTAGCAACCTTTGGAACAACTCTAGGGTCAAAAGGTTTTGGAATAACATAGGAATTATTTAAAGGTTTATCTCCATCGAACATGCCGTTTGCAGCATCTTCAGGATATGATTCAGATAATATTTTATGTACATCTTCAGGTAGTTTTTCTGAAGCTATATCTGATAAGGCTTTTGAAGCTCCAAGATACATCTCAACATTAATATCAGTTGCGCGTGTATCTAAAGCACCTCTAAAAATACCTGGAAAACCAAGAACATTATTAACCTGATTAGCAAAATCACTTCTTCCTGTTCCAACAACAGCAGCACCTGCTTCCAGGGCTTCATCAGGAAATATCTCAGGAACTGGATTAGCCATTGGGAAAATAATGGAATCTCTGGCCATAGAACGAATCATATCCTTATCAACACATCCTGCGACAGATACTCCTACAAAGATATCAGCATCAACCATAGCCTCTTTCAGCGTTTTAGCTGTGGTACAGGCTGCATCGGCAAAACGCTGTTTTTCAGGATTTAAATTCTCTCTGGTTTTATCAAGCACTCCCTTAGAATCACATAAAACAAAATTCTCTCTTTTAGCACCTGCTTTTATATAATATTCTGCACATGCAATACCTGCAGCGCCTGCCCCATTAACTACAAATTTACAATCTTCTATTTTTTTCCTGACAATTTTTAATGCATTAATAACCCCTGCTAATGAAATAATTGCAGTTCCATGCTGATCATCATGAAAAACAGGAATTGAAAGAGCTTTTTTCAATGTCTGCTCTATTTCAAAACATGCAGGAGCAGCTATATCCTCCAGATTTATACCTCCAAATGAAGGTTCCAGTCTCTTAACAGTTTCAATAATTTTTTTCGGATCAGATTTACCATCTTCCATAAAAACGTCTTTTAAGCAGATGGGAAAAACATCAACGTCGGCAAATCTCTTAAATAATACTCCTTTCCCTTCCATTACAGGCATAGCTGCTTCAGGTCCAATATTACCTAAACCAAGCACAGCCGTACCATCAGAAACAACAGCGACCAAATTACCTCTTGCTGTATATTTCCATACATCTTCCGGGTTTTCATGTATCGTAGTACAAGGTGTAGCAACTCCTGGAGTATAGGCAAGGGATAAATCTTCTTGACTCTCACATTTTTTTGTCAATTTCAGAGCAATTTTTCCAGGTACAGGTTCATTATGATAAGTTAAACTAGCTTCACCAAAATTTCTTTTACCCATAATACTATTTCCTTATTTTTATGATTAAAATTCTATTAAATATCAATATTTTCTTATAAAAAATATGACATGATTATTTTTCTGTAGAATCATCGTAATAGTAGGCCGTAAATCCGCCTGCTTCATCAATTAATATATTATCACCATCGGATTTCCATTTTTTAAAAAGATCAACAAAATCACCAATACTAATTTTCTTCATATATGCGGTTGAGACTATATCTTCAGCTAATCCCCCTACATAAAGCATTTCTACAGATTCAGCTATTTTTGCCAGTTTAAACGCTTTGTGATCTCCAAGTTCGTATTTTTCGAACGAAAGAGTGTTTAAAATATTTTTATATGAACCAATCATCTCTAATTTCTTAAAAAAAGCACTTGTTTCTTTTCCATCACTGCACTGAGAAACAAGAACAATTGTACCACCGTCTTTTAATACATTTCTTGTATTTTCTGTAGCTTTCTGGGATTGATACAGGTTTCTATCCAGTGGTGGTTGAACAAATGATATAATACGATCAAATTTCATATCAAATTTTTCACCCAGTAATTTTGATGATACAGCTTTCGCATCCTCAAAAGCCTCTACTAATTTACCAGTACTTATATGTAATATGGTATCACCGTGGTTTACAACCTGAATAGTTAAAACTTCCTCAAGCGGTATAATTAAATTAGCTGATTCCCAAATATCTTCGAATGCAGGATTACCTTTTGTTTTCATAAGTTTTGTTTCTGAAGTCATAGCCCATCTATGATTCTGCCTTATTGTTTCTTTCGTAGAAATTCCAGGCATTAGAGATTTTGCTCCTCCTGTGAAACCGGCAAAATAATGCGGTTCCACACTGCCAATAGTAATGATTTTACTATATCCCTTAATAGCAGGATTGTAATAAACTTCAGTATTTCTGGATGTTACACCTGCATAAGATGGATTTTTAAGATTTTTGACATCATGATATATGATTTTATCATGCTTGCCTGCATTGGTTAGTTGAATTGCTTCATCTTCTGTAGGAGGCTGATGCGATCCTGTCGCAATTATAAATGTAACCGGACATTTGATTTTCCCTATCTTACGTAATGCTTTGATAATCCTTGATGAAGGTGTCGAACGATATTGATCATTAACTATTATCAAAGAGTTCTCTTCTATTTTTGGAAATCCCTGCAGTTTAGCCTGTATATCCTTATCATTAATCGAAGTTTTTTCTGAAGGTTTAATAGAAATACAATTTGAAAAATCGACTAGTTTTAAAATTTCTTCTCTTAACATAGCTTAAATCCCTTTAAATTATGCAATCAAACTGCATATTAAAAACGTAATCCTAGAATATATGGTATATTTTACCATTTTATGTTACATTCTGGAATATCATACCATTATCTAGTCCTTTTTCAATCTAGGAAGGCTTTTTTTTTGAATTTTATTTGCTATATTTATGTTAAATAATAGATAAACAAATTAAAAAGCTAAGTGAGATAGAAGGATTTTATTATTTTCTTTAAACAACAATATAATTTTATCGAAAAATTATTGTAATAATGGATAACAATATTCTTTTTTTCCATATAATTACTTTTAGACATTAATGTTCAATATATATAATTAAAAGTTTTTCTTATGCTCTATAAAATTAAAAAAATAAAAGAAATATCATTCCTATTTAGATCTACAGCATTATTAACAATGCTATTATTTAGTGCATGCAAATCAATTAATGCAGTGGAAAGAGTTACTGTCAATTTCAATTATGTAACTTCTGAAGCGAAAACTTTATCAAAAAGTTCATATTCTAAACCATCAATGGTTAAAAATAATATAACTCAATCTGAATATGCTCAAATTGATTTTAATAAGGCAAAAGCACTATGGAAAATAGAACAACTGCCTTTTGGTTTAGAAATGTTCCATTTAGGCTATATATATAAAACCCCTATACTACTAAATGAATTCAAAAACGACTACACACAGGAACTACGTTTTAGTAATGAATTATTTAATTTTGGTAATTTAACAAACAATAGACTTGCAGAAGCTAAGAATCTATCCGGATATGCCGGTTTTAAAATACTATACCCAATAAATGAACCACATATATTCGGGGAAATTATATCTTTTTTAGGCAATGAACAATATAGAGCTTTAGGAAGAGACAATATTTACGGAGCATATGCAAGTGCTGTAAGCTTCCTGGACGATAACCAAAAATTAAATAATTCTTATTTTACTAAATTCTGGTTGGGAAAACCAAATAAAAAAGCTAAATCAATTCTTTTTTATGCGTTATCAGATAGTCCTAAAGCATCTACTGCATACGAATTCAAGATTACACCTGGAGAGATTACATCTTTAGACATAAAATCAGTAGTCTTTCCAAGAGAGAATATTGATAAACTAGCAATAGCTCCCTTAAAAACTTTTTACCTCTACGGAGAAAACACATTAACTCATTATAAAAGCTATTATCCTGAGGTTCACAACTCTGACGGTTTAATAATTTCCGAAGATGAAAATATAGTATGGCACCCTTTACAAAACCCGAAATCATTACTCAAATTCAATCATCCTGTTAAAAAGTTAAAATATTTTGGTTTATTGCAAAGAGACAGAAATTACAATAACTATCTCAATCCATCAATTCCATTTCAGAAAATGCCTAATGTATGGATAGAACCGAAAGACGACTGGGGGGCTGGTTCAGTCGAAATTATAGAGCAACCTACGAACAATTATAATGATAACAATGTTGCTGTTTTTTGGAAGCCTGTAGAACCTCTAACTAAGGGCAAATCTTACAGTTTTAATTATACATTAAATTGGTCTCTACAACCTCCTAAAACAGACAAGGCACCAGTAGTAGCAACATACATAGGTAGAAAAAATAATGTATATACCTTCCTAGTTTTATATTCGGATGAAAACTTAAAAAAATTATCTCCGGTAACCGTTCTAACACCTAAAGTAGATTTGAGTAATAATGCTGTGTTAGTTTCTCCTCCGACAGTGCAGAAAGATCCTTATAACAACAATTGGAGAGTATTATTCAGTATAAAACCAAAAGATATCAATTCAAAATCACCGATAGAAGCATCATGCAGTTTAAGCAATAATAAAAAACAGCTTCTAACAGAAACCTGGAACAATATATGGATACCATAAACAATAATCTTTTAAATACAGTGGAATGGGATAATGCTTATGCAAAAGTAGAACGTTATCTAATTTCTCTGCAAATACAAAATAAAAGAATAATCAGTAAATTAGTATATTTGATTCTAGAGGAGGCCTCTAAAAAAGTTAAAGAGTCCCCTTCTCTAAATCCAACGACCATAGCTATGCAAGAAGCACAAAATCTAACATCAAGATGGTGCGAGAAAGTACTCGAAACAAAATTTACACATGGTAATGGAATACCTGTAAGCGGCAGGGTAGCAATGCTACTGGCAGACCTACCAAATAAATGGTTGAAATATTTTTTGAATGATGGCCCCTGGCCCAAAGACTTTACTGACTCTATGAAAAGCTCTTATCTATCTGCAGGTCCCGGGTTTCAGAAATCTAAAATGAAACATAGAGCATTAGAGTTAACACCTGCAGGATCAATTTTAGCCGAAACTTTTAAATTTGTAAATAAACGACCACATCTATTTGGGATTCTAATAATAATAATCGCAGCCTTACTTGTAAGCCTATTCTATTTCACGAGATAAAACTTATTTATGAATAAAATTAAAAATAGTGAATCAAAACAACTTCCAAAAGAAAAATTATACAAAAAAGCAGAACTTCGCCGTCTTATATTTTTTCTAGTAAATTTTACCATAGCATCAGTATCTACAATATTGATGGCAGATTTACTATGGAGAATAGGCTTTACTGTAATTTACGGAATACTCCTCGTAATTTTTTTCATATTAATGTGGCAGATATCTTTAGGGATAACTCATGCTCTTTTCGGACTTTTCCTCACACCTAAAAAGGGGAAATTTGATCATATCACACAAACGATAGACTATAACAATGTAGAAACAAAACTCGCCAACACAGCAATTCTTGTTCCGTGTTACAATGAAGAGACCAAACGTGTTTATGAAGGAATAAGAGCGATTTACACCTCTTTAAAGGCGACAGGTAAACTAGATTATTTTGATATTTTTATTTTGAGTGATTCGACAGATCCAAATAAATGGATTGCTGAAGAAACATTATGGGTTAAATTATGTCAGCAACTTAATGCATTTGGGCGAATATATTATCGCCGACGTACAAATAGTTTTCATAAAAAAGCAGGAAATATTGCTGATTTTTGCAAATCATGGGGTTCACAATATCGTTATATGCTGTGTTTAGATGCTGATAGTATAATGACAGGTGATTCCATTGTAAGTCTAGTAAAAATAATGGAAGCAAATAAAGAAATAGGAATATGTCAAACAGCACCTGTTATTATCAGAGGCGAAACTCTTTATGGCAGAATGATGCAATTTGCATCCAATTTTTATGGTTCTTTATTTCAATCAGGGCTTAATTACTGGCAGCAGGGCAGCGGTAATTTTTGGGGTCATAATGCAATACTGAGGATAGCACCTTTCATGGAATACTGTTCGCTTCCAAGATTACCCGGCAAAGAACCTTTGGGTGGCAAAATATTAAGCCATGACTTTGTCGAAGCAGCACTAATGCGCAAAGCAGGATGGGCTGTATGGCTTGCTTATGATATAGGTGGTAGTTATGAAGAGAACCCACCAAATCTTATAGAAAACGCAGTAAGAGACCGCAGATGGTGCCAAGGCAACTTTCAGCATACGTGGCTTGTTTTATCAAAAGGTTTGCCAGGTCCAAACAGAATACATATGCTAAATGGTATAATGTCATATCTAGGATCATTAATATGGCTGATTTTTTTAATACTAAGTACTCTGACAGTAATAGAGGCTTATAACGCAGATTTATCTGTAATAACAGTTTCAAGTTTTGCAGATTTCATAAATATGTCAATCGCTCAGGAATGCTTTATAATCTTCACAATAACAATGATTATAATTCTACTCCCTAAATTTCTGAGCCTATTCAGATATATGTTATTTTACAGAGAAAGAATTAAAGAATTTGGTGGTTTATTTAAGCTTTTCGCAAGTATAATTTTAGAGATTCTTCTTTCTGCTATAATGGCGCCGGTTCAAATGTTATTTCATTCCAAATTTGTTTTAAGTACACTTAGCGGAAGTGCAGTTGGATGGAATCCTCAAAATAGAGACTCTGATGACGGAATTAAATTTTCAGCCGCTTTTAAAGTTCACTATATTCATACCATAATTGGTATTGTGTGGGCGCTTATCGCATATAAATATAGTCATACTTTTTTCTGGTGGTTATCCCCTATCACTTTCAGCATGTGCTTATCAATCCCTGTATCAATAATTTTAAGTAAAATAAGTGTAGGCTCATTTCTAAGAAGAAGAGGTCTTTTTTTAATACCTTCTGAAACTGTTCCAAATAAAACTTTATCTAATTTTGAACATGCTATTAGTAGTGATCTTCTAACAATTGATAACAAATTACTATCTTCAAAATATTACGGCATTACTCAGGCAGTGGTTGATCCATATATAAATGCTACCCATTCGATGCTCCTTTATGAACATCAGAAAAAAAACGTAGATGAAGAAATCAAACCTCATCCACTAGCAGAAAAACTTTTAAGTGAAGGTCCTGAATCATTAACAACAGATGAAATAAAATCAATTTTATTAGATCCAACAGGTATGCGTTGGCTTTATCAACAAATTTGGTTAAGACCTTCAAATACGTTAGCAATTACCTGGCAGCAAATTCTAGCTAATATATGATATATTTTAAATTAATATACTTCATTCCAAATTTTAGTTACAGATATTAACCTAACAAAGGATTTTTAATATTATGAAATTAAGCTCATATAATATCGCAAAGCTATCATGCCTGTTATTCGCACTGTCGCTAATATCCTGTAATTCATTAACTAAAAATAAAACAAACAACCAAAGTTTTAAATATCATGATCTGCTTAATATAGCTAAAAATATAGCTAAAAAGCCTTATACACCACGCAAAACAAATTTACCTGAGTCCATTATAAATTTGGACTATAGTCAATATAATATGATAAATTTTAAGCAGGAATATGGTTTATGGACTCAGGATAAACTGCCGTTTATGATTAATTTTTTCCCTTTAGGAACTAAATTATATACAGTACCCGTTGAATTAAATGAAATAGTTGATGGTAAAGTGCAAAAAGTACCTTATGATCAAAATCATTTCACATATTACGGTCCTGTTGTTTTTGCACAAAAAGCAATGCCCAAAAATGCAGGGTATGCCGGCTTCAAAATAGTCCATAATGACAGCTCAGGTTCTCCCGAGTTTGCTGTATTTCTTGGCAGCAGCTACTTCCGAATACTCTCTAAAGGAAGCACCTACGGTCTTTCTGCACGAGGCATTGCAATCAACACAGGTATAAAAGGCGTAAGTGAGGAATTTCCTGCTTTTACAAAATACTGGTTGGAGAAACCTGCTAAAGATGCTAAAAGCTTAAACATCTATGCTATTTTAGAAGGCCAAAGCATCACTGGTGCATACCATTTCATATTAACTCCGGGTGAAAAAGCTTCAGTTAAGGTAAAATCAACATTATACTTAAGAAAGAAAGTCCAGGTTCTTGGATTAGCACCACTGACCTCCATGTACTGGTTTAATGAATATACTAATTACCATTTCAATGATTACAGACCACGTGTTCATAACTCAGATGGACTAATAATATCCCAAAAAGAAGGTGAAAATATTATTTGGAAACCTCTGGTTAATTACCCTCAGCATATAATGAATAATAATGATACTAAAACTAATGCACCTTATTTCTTTGGACTGCTGCAGCGTACAAGAGGATATAATAATTATATGGATCCTCTAGTAAAATATAACCTAAATCCCAGTGCCTGGATTAAGCCCGATAATGACTGGAAATCAGGCACTGTAAGACTTTTTCAATTGCAGACTACTTCCGAGTGGTTAGATAATATTAACACATTCTGGATACCTGATAATTATCCTGAAATAGGCAAACCTTATAATTTTGATTATACGATCAACTTCTCATTAAAAGAACCTAATGAAAAATTATCATACGTTAAATTTACCAATATAGGGTTAAAAGAATTAAACAATATAAAAGAAGATTCTAAAAATAGAGATACAGTTTTTGTATTATCCTATTCTGGAAGTAATATTAATAAAAAAGGTGTAAAAGTAAAACTTGAAGTACCTGATGGAGTTCAAATAATTCAAAAACCAAACGCAGAATACATTTCAGATAATAATACTTTAAGAGTTCTTTTCATGCTAAAAGGAAATAAATTATCTTATTCAGATAATCCATATATATTAAAATGCACGTTATTAAAAGACAGTAAACAAATATCTGAAACATGGTACTATCAGTGGTACCCTAGAAACCAACAAAAATAAAAGTTATAAAATTTAATGAGCTATTGTAAGAACCTATAACTTTCAGCATGGCAACTTTTAACTCATATGATATACGATAACTTGTCAGTCAGGAGCGGCAGTAAGAAACATGAATGAACCATATAACAGTTTCAAAATAGTTAAAATAAATAAATCAGTAGATATACTTCTCAGCGACAAGAAAAGTCCCCAAAAACACATTATATATCTCAGTTTATCTTCAAAATATGGGAAAGATCATGAATCTATAAATGAATATTTAAATAATGAAAATCAGTTTCTCCCAACATCACAAAAACTGAATAAAGGCAAAAGCGAGTTTGTTGCTATAAACCTAGATGAAGTTTTTTATGTCAAGGATAATCTTATGCTTTCTAATCCTGATTTCTATAGGAAAGCTGTGCTTACACTTAAAAATGGAATAAAATTAAAAGTTGGTATAGTTAAAACATACTCTAAAGGATATGAAAGAGTCATTGATTATTTAAACGTGAAAGATCAGTTTATAGAATTTGTTCATGAAAACCAATATATTCATGTAAATAAAAAAATGATTGTTAAAGTTTTAGAAGTAAAATCTGAATAGTATTTTTTCACTCATCTATAAATTCTGGGTTCAAGATTTTTATCTTATTCTTTAATTTATGTATAGCCTCTAATCTGACTATAATTCTTTTTAGTGACATCAAAAAATGGGAACATTTACTTTTAAAATACATATCAGCTTCCCCCATCAATTCTTTTTGCCGTATATTAAGTTTAATATTTTCTATATTATATACAGCTTGTTCTATTTTATTTTTATATCCTTTGCCTGAAACACTGCTATCCTTGCCAAAATCAGCAATAAGAGCATCTATATCATCGAGGTAATTTTTGCTTATCGACTTCACAAAATCAGTTATATTTTTATCCATATCCTGAATATCATTTATGAGATAGACCAAACGTCTATTCTGAATAAACCACTCATTGAGTGTATTAAATCCATCTTCATCTATTTTTCCTAAATCATGCAACTTATTTAAATTGAAACTTATAGATTTTAATTCCTGAACTTCATAATTTTTAGATACTTTTATTTTCGGCAGCAATCTAAGCCCTCTAACATGTTCATAATAGTCCTTAATTTGAGATTTAATGGTATCTAAATATTGTTCTCTAAAAATAATTTGATTTACTCCCCATGAACATATGATTCCAAATAAAATACCAACAATCCTATAGGTTATATCAACTACATTAGTCACCTGAGAAAAATCTACAGTTGTGGCAACAAGATATGCCAATGATATTTGGAGTCCAATATAAGTTACAGCTTCTTTTCCACACTTAACATATGCTCCAATAAAGGTCGCAATAAATAAGGATGCCAGATAAACAGCAAAAGAAGTTGTTTGCAGGCTTAAAAAAGCAAAACCTAAAAAAGCACCTATTAAGCAGCCAATAATACGCTGAAGACTTCTAAAATTTCCAAAAACTTCATCTGGATAACTAACAGTAACAATAGCTATAACAATCTCTACACCGCTAGTCTGTCCGATAGGCAGTTCAAGCATCCACCAAAACCATATCACTGCCAGCATTGAAATTCCTGTTCTAATACCATATTTAAGTGAAGGTATATGAATATTAAAACTACATCCTAAGATATTTACAGGCATAAAAGATTTATTTAATTTTTTAGAATCAACAGGTATAGATCTGTTGTCTTTAAAAAGTTTATCCACTGATAATATAGAATAATAAAGTTCAAAGATCTCTCTTGCCAACAGTACAGATTCATGTAACATCAATGTATCAGCAACAGGATAATTAGAATGCTCTTTGCGATTATATTTTTTCCTATATTTCAATTCAAATTCTTCGAATAAGCGATCTGTTTTCAGTTTTAATTTATACAATTTCTTATCGTTATTATTTATGATAATAAGGTATAATTCATCAAGATATGTGTTAATTCTATCAAATGTAAAGTTAAACTTTTTCTGAAAGCTTAAACTTCTGAGTTTTTTAATTGAATTATTAAAAAGAATAAACTTTTCCATCAATTCAGTTAATCGTAAAGTTTCCTTTGATAGCTTAAAAAAGAAATCTTTACAGTTACGCTTTTCAACAGTCGATGAAGTCTTAAGTTCATTGAATTTATCTAATCTTTTTTTAAACTCCAAATAATGTAATGAAACCGTATCATCATCAACTTCTTCTCCATGTACATATTTACTAAAAATATCTTTTATGAGCAGAAACGCATTTTTTCTCATTTTAGCATGCACACGAACCATATCATTTGTTGCAAAAAACGGCCATATATAAAGATGCACTAAAAATGTAGATGCAATCCCAATTAAGACAGTATAAGTTCTATTATACGCCACATATATCATATCTCTGGAATCGGCCAAACCTAAACTTTCAACATCTATTATCATAAAGGTAACAATAATAAGATACCAAAAATATCCGTAATCCGACCTAACTCTTTTGTAGTAGCATATTGTACATAAAATTAGTATACAAAGCGAAAAATAAAGATGATTTTGTTGAAATAATCCAAATGCAAAAACGGCTAAGAATGCCCCGAGAAGTGTTCCTAATATTCTGCAGAACCCTTTTCTAAAAGTTGCTCCGGTATTTGCTTCCGACATAATCAGTGCACTCATACCAGCATAAAAAACTAAATCAAGCTCCATTATATAAGCTGTAGAAACAGCTATTACACAAGCCAGTGCTGACTTTATAGATATTTTTACATTTCTACTACCCCACTCAAAACCTATACAATGTTTTTTAAATTCGGAAAAAATACTATTATAATAATAAGATAAAGACATCTAAAAGATCTTTTCTAAGAGGTTAAGCTTACTGTTTATATATGATTTTAGCTAAAAACACACGGACTACAATTTTACTTGTCTTTAAAAGTATTATTAAAAACGAAAATATTTTTCCCCATTTAAGAAGCCCATTGATTAGTGGAAGAATTTGAATTATAATTTAATAAAATATTGTTTTAATTTTAGAGGATAATTTCAAATGAAAAAATATTACAGGTTTTTTATAATGATTATGAGCGTAAGTTTGCTATTTTTTGCAACTTCTTCATGCAGGGATAAAGAATCGTTACAAACAAGTACAAACAATGCGGCTGATGGAATAAGTAATGTGGCCCACGAATCTGCTAACAAAGTAAATACATTCACTCAGGATGCCTCAAAAAAAATCAAAAGATTATCCACAGAAACGTCAAAAAAAATTAATCAAATAAATATAGATAATCTTGGAAACGGAAACAACTAATTAACTATGGAATATTTTTCTATAGAATTAATCTTTTAAAGTACAAAAGAGAATAAAATTAAATATAATATTTTACAAAAACGTATTAATATAGAGGAACAATAAATGAAACGAAACATTTCTTCATTCGGTTTATTGTGTACTTCAATAAGTGCCATATTAGGTTCAGGCTGGCTGTTTGGATCATTTTTCGCAGCAAAATATGCAGGACCAGCATCACTTATAGCTTGGGTAATTGGTGGAGCTATGGTTTGCGTTCTTGCTTTTACATTTGCTGAAGTATGTGCACTCATACCGGTTTCAGGCTCAACTGTGCGAATACCGCATTTTACTCATGGTAGAGCTGTAAGTATTGTTTTTTCATTGGTTGTTTGGATATCTTATGTAGCACTGATGGTAATAGAAGTTGAGGCAGTGGTAGAGTATTTAAGTTATTTTTATCCATGGATGTTCCACGGCAGTGATGGCCTAACTACCGATGGCTATCTTATTGCCTGCATAATAATGCTAATAATTGCAATAATCAATAATTACTCTGTAAAATGGCTTATCCGTTTTAATACTTTATTAACAATCATAAAAATAGTTGTCCCTATCAGTATAGCACTCATACTACTATTTCTATTTTTTAATGTGTCACAGATAATACACCCTAGTAATTCCTCTTTTGCTCCTTTTGGTTTTCATGGTATTTTTATGGCTATTTCAGCCGGCGGTATTATTTTCTCATTTAATGCCTTTAAACAAGCAGCAGATTTAGCTGGAGAAGCTAAAAATCCTAGATTTGCTGTACCATTTGCGATTGTCGGCTCTATCTTTATATGTCTAATTATATTTATTCTTTTGCAGGCAGGATTTATAGTAGCATTAACACCTGCAAACCTAGCTGCAGGTTGGCACTCATTACAACTTTCAAGTAATAGTAGCCCATTTGTAAGTATTATTACACAAAGTAAAATTTTATGGCTGCTTCCAATACTATTTTTTACAGCTGTGATTTCACCTTTTGCAGCTGGTCTAATGTATAGTTTAGGTGGCTCAAGAGCACTTTTCGGTATGGCTGAAAATGGTAGTGCCCCTAAAGGTCTAAGAAAGTTAACCAGAAAAGGAATTCCCTTATTTACAATATGGGTAAATTTTGCCCTTGGTCTTATTATTTTTCAATTTTTTACTGGTTGGAATACCTTGGCCACATTTTTAACATGCTTATTTGCAACTGGTTACTTAGCAGCTCCTATTTGCTTAGTTAGTCTTAGAAGACAAGTACCAGACCTTAAACGTCCAATAAAACTTCCATTCGGCAACATTTGGTCATTCTTTGCATTTTACTTCTGCACACTTTTTATTTATTGGACAGGCTGGAATACTATATCAAAAGTTGCTGTGTTCTTTATTGTATGCTTACTCATTGTTATTATACTTCAAATTTTAACTAAAATTAAAAAAATTCCTGATAATTTCAATTGGAAATCATCAATATGGTTGTGGATTTATTTTATTGGAATAGTTATTTTTTCCTATACAGGTAACTATGGAGGAGGTCACGAGCTAATACATGAAACACCACTATATATTTTAATGGCAATTTTTTGTGTCATTATCCTAATCATTTCTACTAAATTTGCATTACCGGCAGAGAGAACGCTAAGGTATATGATGGAAGAAACAGAAATTAAAATGGAACTAAAATAATATTAGAAAGCAAGCAAATAAACAGAAAAATAGCAGCATCTGCTGATTATCACTTTAAGTTAAAGGAAGCAGCATTAGAAAGAAATGAGAGAAAAATTCATCAGATAATTTCAGAACATACATCTTTTAAAATTGATTCTTTATCAAGCATCATCTAATGCTGAATTTCACGTACATAATAAAATTAAAGACTACTGTTTAAGACCAGGATATTCCCATATTCCGCAGATGCGAAGTAGATCTCTAAAAATTATAATTTTCTCATTGTGTGATATATCCTGAATCGTTCCTATAGGAATATCCGGATAAACAAGATTATCAAATTTGATATAAATTTTTTCTTCTGTACACTCTTCGATAAAAATAGCTAAAGCTCTTCTTATATGACTTGCACTTGTTATTAATGTCGCAGTTTTGATTTCTAATTTTTTCAAAATTTTAACGGCAAAGATTCCATTCTCTACAGTATCCTCAGATAAATCATCCATATAGATTTTATTCTTAGGAATGCGTTCAAATTAAGTAGCCAATTTTATTGGAGTTGTCCAATAATTCCATTTTGGTAATACTTTATCAAATACGATTCTCATATTATTTTTAAAGTCTTCTTTAACTTTTAATCCTGTT
>Ga0233431_1002574_pt1 | contig 24923 bp, 26 predicted proteins | sample SI_118_April2016_FD_179867 | JGI IMG/M metagenome (GOLD analysis project Ga0233431, IMG submission 179867) | Seawater microbial communities from Saanich Inlet, British Columbia, Canada - SI_118_April2016_200_MG | ecosystem: Environmental > Aquatic > Marine > Inlet | place: Canada: British...
TGACCACACTATATGATATCCAATATTATAAACTGTAGTCCTAGTATGAACGAGTTTTTTGTTTTTCATAGAACTACTATAATCAGATATAAACTTAAGGTCTATAAAAAATATTTTAAAAGTTTTTCCCTTATATGTTTAATGTTTTCTTTCATCTCGGCAATGAATTACCGAGGATTCCCGAAAATTATTCCTAAATTAGGCATTCATCCTAAAGTAGCTAACTTTTCTTTTCCTCTTTGTACTGTTATTAATATGAACGGTTGTGCTGCTTTTATTTTAACTACTGTTTTATTTGTGTCAGGGATAAATGGACATGTATTTTCTTTTTCGGATTTAATCATGTGGGTTTTCTTGGCATCTCTAGCAGCAATAGGTAATGCGGGCGTTCCTATGGGCTGTTTTTTCTTGAGTAGTGCTTTTTTAGTATCTATGAAAGTTCCTGTTGCTGTTATGGGACTGATATTACCTTTTTATACCTTTTTAGATATGGTGGAAACATCTCTTAATCTGTGGTCAGATATTAGTATAACATCGATAGTTAATAAAGAGGTGAAAGAAAGTTTATATAAAAAAGAGGTTAGCTTAGTAGATCAATAGCAGTATTAAAAACAGTATCTACATCAGAATATTTTGTTGTTAGAAACTGTTTTTGTTTTGTTAGTAGATCGGGAGATTTTTGAAATAAAAAACTTATTAGCTGTTTCATCTTGTTTATTTTTAAACGGGTGGTAGATAAATGACTTATTTGATTTTTATAGTTATGTAGATAGGTTATTAGATCATCAGTAGTGTATAAGAACTGTTTTTTTGAAAATAAAGATCTTATTTCATGAAAAATAAAAGGATTTATAAGAGCTCCTCTTCCAATCATAAGAGCGTCACATTTTGTTGTTTTAAGCATTTTAAGAGCTTTGTCTGCGCTAAAGATGTCACCATTACCAACAACTGGGATTTTAAGGTATGATTTAGCTTCTGCTATGAGATCCCAGTTTGCAAAAGACTTGTATCCTTGAAGTTTTGTTCTTGGGTGAAGAGTGATGTAAGTGGCTTTAGCTTCTTGAACGGCTAACAGGTTTTCTTTAAATAAAGATGTGTCGTTGTAACCAGAGCGCATTTTAACGGTAATTGGGACTTTGGTAGATTTTACTAAAGTTGATACTAATTGAAATAATAGATCGGGATCTTTTAAAAGAGTAGCTCCAGCAGCTCTTTTAGTGACTTTATTAGAAGGACATCCGCAGTTTAGATCTATTCGTAATGAGCCTCTTTTTTCCATTTCTTTAGCCATAGAAGCCATGAGATCTATATCTGACCCTATTAATTGCGCTGTTAATGGGATAGGGGCTATTTCATCTTTTATGTATACTTTAGAAAGGCTTTTTACATGAGCGTTTTTAGGAACTCTAACGAAAGGTCTGACTGCTTCGTTAAATCCACCTACTAAAGATATTGTTTTTCTAAAATAGATGTCTCCAACACCTTCCATTGGAGCTAATAGTAGGTAAGGACATCCATCGGAATCTTTAGGGAGAAGATTCATAAATTCTCGGTCACTTTTGATGATGTTTATTGTACAGCTTTTATCTATCTAAAATCTAGTCTTGATTATATTTATAAATATTAAATTTATATCTTTTAAAGACCTCTTATAATTTGTTTATTTATAATTTCAATCCACTGTTGTTGTTTTTTTGTAAATCTTGTTATTTTCCTATCAAGAATGTCTAAATAAAAGTTATATGCATTTTCTGTTATTGCATTTTTGTCGAAAGCTTTTTGTACTAATCTACGATCTGCTATGGATAGAGGTTTTTCATATAAATGAATAAGAGCGGCTTCTTCTGTTCTAGCTTCAAGATCTAGGTGGAGATGGATGGATTTAGATATAGCTTTAATTATTTTTTCATTTAACTCTGCTTTCCAGGCCTTTTGAGAATCCGTTAATTTTGTTTTTCTTTTAATATTTAAATAGAAATCGCGAGCATGGTCATTAATAATTCCTTGGTCATAAGCATATTGAATTAAGTCTTCACTTGCTGAAGCATTTATGTCATTGTTTATTCTTTTGAAGGAATTGAAGATATTGACTGTTGGTCTTAAATGATGGCTTTGTTGCATTAGGCTGTGAAGTCTAGACATACAGCAAGTGCCTATTTTAGCAATATTGCCATTTTCTTTATTTCTAATAACAGACACTTTTCGAATAGGGCTGTGATGACAGGTGCATGTTGTAGTTCTATCTGGTGTTAACGTTTCTACGTGGTCGACTTCCCACTCAGCTAATACAGAAGGCCAAGTGGATCCTTCGCTAAGTTGAGTAAGCTCTTTTTGTAAATTCCATCTTGAAGGGGGTTGTATACTCATAAAAAATCCTTATTTTTTTAGGTTTGAGGTGATATATTTTAACATGTAAAGTTTGTTTTTGTATAGTGTTTTTATGAATTAGTGATGTAAAAAGATTTTTTTAAAAAGGTGGTTAATTTAATTAAACTGTTGATTTAGTTGACTTTTTGTTTCCAATGTCTGTTAGGCTACTTGTCTAGTGTTTTTGTGTTAATGTATCTCTTTAACTATTAATGGTATAGTTTTTTAATAATAATACATGTATTAGTTTAATTATAGATTGTTTAATTAGTGTAGTAATTGATTTTTATTAAAATTAATAATATAATATTAGTTGCGATTAATAAATGTTTAATTTTATAGGAAAAATATGTCAATATGTCGTCTAAGAAGAAAAGATTCTGGTTTATGTGGAGGTGCAGAACGAAATAAGTGCTGCTATGAAATTGATAAAAAAATAACTGAGAAATTAATGAAAATATATATAAAAGCTGTAGGTGATTTTGTAAAAGCATATAATCGGCGTGGATGGTTGGCGTTTTTTTTCTGTCAAAGGACATATATCTTAGAAAACAGAAAAGGTTTATGGGGAATTGGTTATGATTATAGAATGGCTAGCTCTTTAATGAAGCAAATGAGTAGAGAAGGTTCTTTAGATGAGGCTAGAGAGAGAGGGATTAGAGTTCCTTTTAATCCTCTAGATAAATTTAAATAATCATTAGCTTTATAAGTAAGTGAAAATTTTTATTATTCTATCTTTTGCAGATATAATCGATTATTTTTTGGTTTAAAGCTTGTTTCCACTCTAGTTGTCTTTCAGTTAATTTTCTTTTTGTTCTCTTCTCGGTATAAAAATCATAGGCTCTTTCAGTAATAACACCTTTTTCATGAGCATAATCGATTAATGTTTGATTTGCTGAAGCGTTTATACTTTTTAATATATTTTTTAATGATTGGAATATTTTATCAGTTTTAGCAAATGTAGGCTCTGCTCTTTCTTGATTAATTTTAGTAATACAATAATTACCTACAATTGCTGTGTTGCCATTTTCAGTGTTGATAATATGACAAACTTCACGAATAGGATGATGATGACAAAGACACGTTTCTGATGTGTTACCAGGTTCTAAGTGTTCAACGTAATCTAATTTCCATTCGCCTAATAGAGATGGATAACTTTTTTCTTCACTTAAAGCGCTTAACTCTGCAGGTAAAGCCCATCTTCTTGTTGATCCTATGCCCATAAGAAATCCTTTATTGTTTTTAGCGATGATATTTTAGATTTGGATTTCTTTTTTGCCTAGTTTTTTTTATAAAACAATATTTCTTGATGTAGAAAAATTTTTAATTATCTTGTTTTTCAATATTTATTTTTATTAACTTTTGCAAATATGTTTGATAATGTGGCTGTTTGTAATATAAATCCATCTTCGTTGTTGTGTTGAAAGGTTTCTTGGGCGGTGTTGATCTAAAACTTTTGTATAAAAATTATATGATGATAGATTGATAAAACCATGATCAAAAGCCATTGTAACTAAACGTTTGTCTGCTAAGCTTTTTTTATGAGTTAATAAAAAGTTTTTAGATTCTTCTAAAGTTCTTGTTCCAATGTCTGAAGTAAGAAGAGTTCTGCGATCTGTCGGTCTAGTAACATGATGAATTATTTTTTCGTTTAAAGTTTTTCTCCACTCTTCTTGAATTATAGTTAAATTTGAGTTTTTTCGATTCTCAGTATAAAAGTCACGGGCTCTGTCAGTAATCATGGATTTGTCGTAAGCGTAATCAATTAATGTTTGATTTGCTGATGTGTTTATATCTCTTAATATTTTTCTTAATGATTTGAATATTTTATTAGCTTTAGAAAATGTAGGCTCTGCTTTTTCTTGATTAATTTTAGTAATACAACAATTACCTACAATTGCTGTGTTGCCATTTTCAGTGTTGATAATATGACAAACTTCACGAATAGGATGTTGATGACAAAGGCATCTTTCTGATGTATCATCAGGTTGTAAGTATTCAACGTAATCTAAGCTCCATTCGTCTAATAGAGATGGATAACTTTTTTCACTTAAAGATTCTAACTCTGCAGGTAAAGCCCAGCTTCTTGTTGATCCTACGCTCATAAGAGATCCTTTTTTTACTTGGGGAGGGAGTTTAGATCGGGATCGTTTTTTTATCTAGATTTTTTTAGTTAAAAAAAACATTGAATATTAATCTTTAATAGAAGAATAATTTTTTAAATTTTTTGTTTATAACGGCTTTAAAGGAGCTTTTTTATGAAAATGAAACATGTATTAATAGGCTTGTTAACTTGTTCTTCGATGTTAATAGCTACAACTAAAAATCAAGATAATGCTACTGATTTATTGCGTTGGAAAGGATTTAATCTTGGAATAAATTCAGGTGTGTTAATAAATCAAACTAAAGGAAATGTTAATCCTGATGGAGATTTAGGGGAAAGTCCTGGACGTTCTGATGCTTGGCATTATGATAACTTGGGTTTTACTGCAGGTGGTCAACTTGGATATAAATATCAAATTAGTCATTTTGTAATCGGAGCTGAAACAGATTTTAATTATTCATATTTAGACGGAACTCGTCATGATAATAGAACAGTTCCTACAGATCCGGGAGGCTCTGACCTTGAGGAAAAAGTAATTCATCACCTTGATTGGTTTGGAACTGTTCGTCCAATTATAGGTGTTGGTTTTAATACAATATTTTTTTATGCAACAGGTGGTTTTGCATATGGTCGTATAAGATCATACACTGAAATTATATATAGAGCAGATCCTTATATTGGATATGATAAAGATACAAAAATAGGCTGGAGTATAGGTGGCGGTCTTGAATATGGTTTTTGTAATAAATGGTCTTTAAAATTAGAATATCTATTTATTGATTTAGATAACATAGGTTATAGATCTTTCGATACAACAGGAGCTCAGCCTACTTATTATTTTTATACTAAGTTTAAAGATGAAATAAGTGCTATTCGTTTAGCTTTAAACTGGATGTTCTAAACCAGTAAAAATATTCCTGCTAAATACTTTGGTAGGAATATTTCTTATTTTTTCTTTACTAAAAGAGTAGTGTAGACAATCAACACTATTTCTATCAAAAATGTAATAATAGAGCTTATTAGCCATTCATTTTGAGAAATTTTTTTGTAATTAGTCTGAAACTTATTAAAAGTTACAATGCTATTTAAGTGTATTTTATTTGAAGAAAATCTGTTTAAATATTATGAAGAAGAATATTGGATTATTTTTTAGATTATATAAGGAGGATCTTATTAATAAGAAAATTGGTTTGTGGACACTAGTGTCTATCGGAGTAGGTGGAATGATTGGATCTGGCATTTTTGCAATGCCAGCAGCTATTGCAGCAGTAGCGGGTCCTGCTCTTGTGTTAGCTGTAATATTTGCAGGTTTGATTGTTGTTTTTCAAGCTCTTCCTTATGCAGAATTAGGTTCTGCTTTTCCATTAGAAGGAGGCCCTTATGCTTTCCCAAGACTTGCTATGGGTGATACGACAGGGTTTTTAATAGGATGGGGATATTATGTAAATGCTTTTGTGGGTACTGCCGCTATTATAAATGTTTTTGTTAATTATTTGGGATTTTATATCCCCGGTCTTTCTGTTCACAATAACTTAACTTTAATTGGTACTGTAATAGCTATTGCTATAGTTTGGGTTTTTACTCTGATCAATGTATTAGGTGTTAAATGGGGAGGGTTGTATAGCATAATAACTACTATTGGTAAGATTATTCCTATTATTATTTTTGTTGTTATCGGATTTTTTTATTTTAACTTAGATAATTTTACACCTTTTATGCCTTATGGTTTTACAGGGTTTGCATTAGGAATACCTTTGTTTTTCTGGGCATATACCGGATTTGAAACGGTTGTTGTTCCAACTGGAGAAGTAAAAAATCCATCAAAAACGATTCCTTTAGCTATGATGTTAACTTTGCTTATAACTATTTTAGTTTATTTATTAGTAGTTATTGTCTTTACAGGAATGGTTAATTGGGAAGCTTTGAATATTTCTTTAAATAATTGGAAAGCTTTCGATAGTATAGCTTCACCTTTAGCTGCGGTTCCAAAGTCATTGGGATTAACGGCTCTAGCTGTTATCGCTACAATAGGAGCTATATTAGCTACTGGAGGTGCTGGAGGAGTATGGGTTCTTATCCAAGGAAGGATGCCTTTTGCTATGGCTAAAGATAAACTTTTTTGGTCAGCTATGTCTAAGGTTAGTCCTCGTTTTGAAACACCTTCTAATTCACTTATTTTTTCTTCTATATTAACAACTATTGTTATTATCGCTATTCCTAATTTTCCATCTATTGCTTTGATAGCTTCTATTACGGCTGTTTTTTCTTATGGTTCTGCTATTTTATCTGTATTAATCTTGAGGAAAACTAAAAGTGATACAAAAAGGTATTTTCGTATTCCATGTATCAAAGTATTTTGTTTAGTAGGATTTATACTTTCAACATTTTTGATTTATTGGGCTTCTTGGCCATGGACTTTTGTAGGAACTCTTCTGATTAATGCAGGTTATATTATTTATTTATTTATCAGAAAAGGTAATAAATCTAGTTTAAAAAGAAGTCTTTGGGTTCCTGTGTATTTACTTAGTATTTCTTTTATTTCTTTAATTGGAGATCCTATTTTTACTTTTAATAATATTTTACCAATTAAGCCGTTGGGTATTATTAGATCTCCGTATGATCTTATAGCGTTATCTGTTTTAGCTGTTTTGATTTTTACTTGGATTTATAAAATCAATGTTAAAGAGGAGTTATGGAAGCAAAAGGTATAAAACTAACTAATTTAAAAAAGAAAGGTTCAAAATATATTTATCGAGGAAAGTTGTTAAATATTGATAAGCCCGTAAAATCAACGGCGAAAAATAAAAAGATGATGGTCTTAGCTTCAAAAACAGTAAATAAAGAAAAAAGAGTTAAATTAATTCACTTTGGGGCTTTAGGTTATGGACATAATTATAGTATTGAAGCTAAGAAAAATTATTTAAAAAGGAGTGCCGGTATTAAAAATAAGCAAGGGAAACTGACTAAAGATGATTCTTGGAGTGCTAATTATTGGTCCAGAAAGATCCTTTGGCCTGAGAAAAAGCCTGCAACGGGTCCTAAAATAACAAAGAAAAAGATAAATTAATCAGCTTTAATAAAAACTTTGGATCCAACTTTTACATAGTTGTAAAGTTTGCGTGCATCTTCTGGATGCATGCGGATGCATCCTGCAGAAGAGTTTTTTTCAATACCGCCTAAAAGTGATGCATGAATGCCAATTCCGCTGCCTGTATAACCTTTAGATTGGTCTGAGGAATTAGGGTAATTAAGACACATGAATACAGCTCTTTTTCCTCCGTAAGCATCATTTAATAAAGGTCGGATTTTAATAATTTCTTGAGGTTTTCTTACATAATATGTGTTATTATTACCACAATATCCTAGTGTTTCTGTTATAGGAAGACCTCCATCTTCTTCAAAGAATATAGATGCTTTCCAGATAATTTCATATTCACCGCATGGAGTTTTTTTATCCTTTTTTTCAGTTTTCCCTAATCCGTTTTCTCCAAGTCCGACAGGAAATATATAGATTAACTCATTATTGCGATCATAGACTTCTAAAATGTAGCTTTCACCATGAATTATTATGTAGGTTTTTTTGTTTGGTAAAGAGATAGTTTTAATATTGTCTGAAATAGATGTTGTTTGATGAAAATCAGCTTGTATATAAGAAAATAAAGTAAAAAATAAAACAGATGAAAATTTTTTAAGTTTTTTTGAAAATTTTAGGAGTATGCTAATGAAACTTATAAAGATCAAGATGAAATAGTATCATCTTGATCTTGTTATCTTAAAGTTTAAGATTTTTTCCAATATTTGATCCCTTAATGAAGATATAAAGAGGTACGCTTGATAATATTAAAATAGCGCCTCCTACTAAAATATCTTGACCAGAACCTAATATAGCCCAAAATGAATATATTATTCCTATAATAGAAGTTATTAAAGAAATCATTTTAATAGGTTTTTTATCACGTATTAAAATAATTTCAACTACAGGTGTATATAGGTAAGGAATAAGGTTAGCTAAAGTAGCTGTAAGTATAATAACTTTGAATTGTGTTACTAAATTCGGAGAGATAGAGAAAAATAGAAGTACTGATATCAAAATAGATGAAATTATAAGTCCGTAATAAGGTACTCCTTTAGAATTTTCTTTTTTGAAAATTTTAGGAAATAAACCATCTCTAGCTGCTGCCATAGGGATTTGTCCTTGTAATAAGATCCACCCGTTTAAACATCCTAAACAAGAAATAACAGCTCCTCCTGCAATTATCCATTTTCCCCAAGAACCAAAGATTATTTCTGCTGCATCAGCAAAAGGAGATAGAGAGGTTTGCAAGTTGGCATTAGGAATCATTCCCATAATTGTAGTAGAACTGGTTATATATACGACCATTGCAATTAATGTTCCTAGTAATGTTGCTAGAGGAATATCTCTTTTAGGGTTTTTTACAGAATCCGCAGGCACGGTTGCAGACTCTAGTCCAATGAAGGCCCATAGCGTTAATGTTGCTGCATGAGTTATTAAGTTGAAATTAGACATGTGTGGAGTTGTTACGTTAATAGAATTTGTTAAAAACTCAGGTTTGAAATAAAACCAGCCTATGGTAGCTATTAACAAAATAGGAATCATTTTTAAAACAGTTGTAACAAGTTGTATAAATCCGGCGTTATGTACCCCTTGGATGTTTATAAGAGTAAATATCCATATGAAAACTATAGATACTATACAAGCTATAATAGGGTCGGAAAGAGAAGGGAAAAACACTGACAAATAACTAACTCCAGCTAAAGCTATCGCTGCATTACCAGCCCAGATAGCTATCCAATAACTATACGCTGTCTGAAATCCCATAAAGTTGCCAAGACCATATTGAGCATAAGCATAAGGTCCTCCTGTTTTAGGAACAAGCAAGCTCATACGAGAAAAAACTAATGCTAAAATAAAAGAACCAGTTGCTGTGAAAAGCCAGGAAATTAAACTAAGACTTCCTAGTTGAGCTAAAGTAGATGGTAATAAGAACACTCCTGATCCGATCATGTTTCCTGCGACCAGAGACGTTAAAGTTGCTAACCCTAATTTTTTCTTCATGTTGTACCTTAAGCATTAATTAATATTTTTTGTTATATGAAACATATAACTTTTTTAAAAATTTTCTTTCTAAAATTAGTTTTATGTTTCTTATATTTATTAAACAAGAATTTTTTTTATTAAATAAGGATTTTCAATTAAAAAAACAATTCTTAGTATGATTTACAGAGTCTTTTTGTTGAATTATAATAATAACTTTTATTGAAAGTGAAGTGCAGGTTATGGTATCCTTGTGGAGGTTGTTTTCATGAAAGGAATTTTGTATGAATCTTAGATTAAATGAAAAAAAATTATTAGTTTTTATAAAAAGAATGATTGTATTTTCATTATTGTTTGTTCTGTTTGTTTCAGGGAATATCTTGTTTGCTACTGGCAAACCAATGGGGAAGTATGTTGGTAAATTAGAAGAGAGCTGGTATTTACCTTCTGATCACTTGCCTATAGGTGCTAAGTATGGTTCATATACGGTTTTATCATGGAACGTTCTTAATACAGCACATATATCTTGGGTTATGGAAAAAGATTCTCAAGGACTTAAAGATTCGGTTATAGGAAAGCAGAATATTTTAGCAGAAAAGACTGATGTTACTTTAAGAGATCTTAACGTAATAGATTGTATCAAGAAAATGTCTTTTGATATATTAGCTTTACAAGAAGCTGGAAAACCTTTTGTAGAAGAGGTTAGAAAACAATTATCAGATACATATGTTGTTATTTATGATAACTATGAAAGCGCTGTTATATTTAATAAAAATGTTTTTTCTTTTATGGAAGAAGAGGTAGTTAATGGAGCCTTCTTTCCATGTGACAAGCGTACAGTTCAGCATGTGGTATTAGAAGATGTAAATAAAGAAAAAATAAGAATTATTAATGTTCATATACCAGGCAATCCAAGTCAACCTTGTAGAGAACTATTTGCTTGCCATCTTGTTTTATATAGTAATTCTAATGAAGATGTTATAGCGCTTGGTGATATGAATTTTAATGAAATTGAAATGAAAGATGCTTTTGAAAAAGCTGGTATAATGAATAGGTATATGCATTATCATCCTATGTATTGTACTAATATAGAACCATTTTCATATATATCTAAGACAATAGATCATTTGTTTATAAAAAGTTTGAAGTCTGTAAATATTCTTTCTGCAAATGAAGTTTTGTTAGGACTAGAACCTCTTGCGAGTATTATTTCTGATGAAGAAAGATAGTTGTTACTATATTAAACATTTTACTTAATATTGGTTTAGTTGAGATTTTTAATATAAATTCGTCACTCTTATTTTTATAAAATTTATTTCAATAAACAGGTGTTTTTTTTAAATAGTATATAATTTACATTTTAATTGCTGTAATTTTAATTATAATTAGTATGTTTGTTGATGAATATTGTTTGCTTTATTATGTTTTTGCGTATATAATTTTATTAAAAATAAAATGGTTTATTTAATTTATGTCAGTAAATTCTATACAATCTTTACCTGTTTTAAAAAAAGCTTTAACTTTTGCTACAGTATGCGGTGCAGGTAATACAAAAGCTGCAGAATCAATTGAAAGAGCTTTGAAAAGTAAGTGGCAAGATCTTGAAGTGGTACATACTAAAAATTTTGACCATATTTGGCCGGGTGGTAAATGGAGCTTATATAAAATTCACTTGTTTTTTGCTAAAAAAGGATGGTATCGAGTTTGTAATTTTGGACAATCTATTATTAAACCTTTATTAGAAGCTCCATTAGAGCGTTATGAAAATTATTTTAGAAAAAAAATAGATGAAGAACATCCAGATATTCTAATATCAACCAATCCTATGATTAATAGGGCTTTGATAAATATAGGAAGAGAAAAAAATATTCCTGTTCTTATAGTTTCTGCAGATTATGATACTGAAAATTATTCATCGGGTTTTGATTGTGAAACTGAAGATAAAGGTGGATATAAATATTGTATTCCTTCTTCTTGTTATGAAACTGCATTAAGTTTGAATCCAGCTATTCATCCTAGTAGAATACAGGTTAGTGGATATGCGGTTAGACCTGAATTTGAAAAGAGATATTCTGAAGAAGAGAAAGCTTTGTTTAGAGAAGAACTTGGTATTAGCTCTCAATTGCCTATGTCACTATTTATGATGGGATCTTTAGGTGGAGAAGCAATAGAGGAGTATTTTGAAGAGGTTTTAAAATCAGAAGATCTTTTAGGTGACTTTGTTTTCTTATGTGGAAACAATAAAGAGCTTAAAGAAAAATTAGAAAAATGGCTGCAGGATCTTGGATATACTAGAAATGGTAATTTTTACGAAAACACAGAAAATAATAAAAGATTTTCGATGGTAGGTTTTACTGATGAAGTTTATAAATATTTGTCAGCCTCAGATTGTTTTATTACAAAAACAGGTTCTAGTTCGATAGCAGAAGGGTTAAGCCAAAGAAAACCAATGTTGTTAGATTGTGTTAAAGGAAATTTGGATTGGGAAGCTGCAAATATAGATATTATCGAACAAAATGGTTTGGGAGATAGTGTTAAAAAATACAGTTCTTTTGCTAGTCAATTGAAAGATGTCTTAAAAAGAAAAGATAGTATATCTCAGCAATATGAAACTTTTTGTTTGGATAAAGAAGATCAATTTACTTTTCAAAGAAATATCATTAGAATTACAGAAGATTTACTTCAAGAAACTTCTTCTAGAAAAATAGAAGAAAAACCTTCTATAATTAATTGCAAGAATAGATTTTATAATCTTGTAATCGTTGTTAATTTTGTTAAAATAGTATGGAATAAGTTTGTAGGCTGGATCAAAGATACTTTTTCTGTACTTAGCCATCAGTTTTTTTCAGGTTTTTACTCTAACGTGAAAAGCAAAATGTTAAAAGAAAGAAGGCAGATGCTTTTATCGTCTTCAGAATTTAATGCTAAGCCAATGGAAATGATTTTTTCTAAACAAAATAGAAAAGTTATCGATACTATACATATAAAATCAAAATCTCCTAATAGAACTGGCAATGTTATTATTTTAGCTTTGGGTAAGGTTTATCAAAAATTTAATCCAGATAATTATAGACGCTTTTTAGACAAAGGTGTCGATGTCATTTTATTTAACCCTACTGAATATAACTCTATGGACATGGCTTCTGATTTAGGTACTATTATAGATGCTACTAAACAAAGAATGCCAGAGGCTAAAATAGCCGTTCACGGTTATTGCATAGGCGCTCACGCAGCTATGGGAGAGCTGTCTCAAAGATATGAGGATATTCCTCTTGTTTGTGATAGGGGATTTGCAGATTCTTATGATGTAGCAAAAAAATATACACATGGAGTGGCTAAATTAGCAAAAAAAAGAATCTATCGTTATTACAATGTATGTGATAAAGATGCTTTGAAAAAATATAAAGGAAATATTTTATTTCTATCTCCTTCTCAAGGCAAAGATTTCATGCTTCATAAAGGGAAAAAAATAAATTTCACAAAAGACATTTATTCATATAGATCTCATGATGGGGATGAATATTATGATCTTGGTTATGGTTCTACGCATTGGTCTAGATTAGATGAAAAGGCTAAAGACCAAATAGAGGTTTTCCTTGAACAAAACGGAATTATTCCATCTTCTTTAGAAGAATCTCAAGTAGTTTAGTTTCTTTTTATTGGCAAAATATCATCTTTTGACTATAAGGATAATAGAATTATCTAAGGTTAAATTTTGATTGGTTTATATATCGGTATTGGAGCTGCTTTAGGTGCTGTTTTTCGTTGGTACCTCTCTTTATCTTTAAATTCTATTTTTCCTACAATCCCTATGGGAACTTTATTTTCTAATATCTTAGGTGGTTTTTTAATTGGAATGTTTATGGGGATAACAAAAGGTAATGTTTATATCTCAGAGACCATGCGCTTGATGATTGTAACAGGGTTTTTAGGAGGACTTACTACTTTTTCTACATTTTCCGCTGAGACAGTAAACCTAATTACAAATCAACAGTATTTATGGTCTGTTATTATGATTACAGGTCATGTTTTAGGAAGTATTTTTGCTACTGTTTTAGGTATTTATTTCATTAAGTTTTTTGTTTTTATTTGGAGTTAAAAATGAAAGGTGTTTGTTTACAACTGTATTTGAATGAGTTTGATAAATATAAAGGCATACTTGTGTATGAATGGATATTAGAGTTTGCTAAAAAAAATAGTATTCATGGAGGATGTGTATTTAAAGCTATAGCTGGATATGGTCGACATGGGAAACTGCACGAAGAACATTTTTTTGAATTAGCATCAAATACTCCTGTTAAAATAGAATTCTTTTTATTAGAAGAAAAAGCTAAAGAATTTATCGATCTTCTAAAAAAAGAAAGTCTTAATATCTTTTATTCTATTTCTTCATCAGAATTTTCTGTTATTGAAAAGCAGTAGTTTTTAGATCTATGGTATAAAAAATAGTCAGAACGTATATATCTATTTTAAAATATCATTTTTAAGCTTTGATAGTTCTTTGGGATCTTCGATCAATTGTCCCTTATGTAGTTTATATAAAAGAGGAATAACTCCGCAGTGCTCACATTTTCCCCAGCTGCACTTTAAATTGTTATTCTTATGAAGAATTTTACAAAGAGTTATTTCTCTATCAAATGTTTCCTGATCGATAATATTTTTTTTACATGTAAGTGTATTTTCATTTTCCATATTTTTCTCTTTTGTTTTTAGAAACTAAGTTTTTTAAAGAGTAAGTAAATATCACTTTAAAATAAAAGTACATAAAAAATAGGTGATTGATTTATCTCACATGTTTGAAACATGTGAGAAGCGGAGAATTGTGGTTTTAGATCTTAATTTATTCTGGATTAATACTAGAAAATAATTTTTATTCCAATTAGACTTGTTATCTTTTTTTATTTAATAATAGGAGTAATGATGCATAAGATTATTTATTTAATAACATTTTTATTTATAAGTTATTCTTTACTTGCTGAAGAAATAATTGATTCAGAAAAACAAGAAACAGTCAAATCAGAAACTATTGAAGAAAATATTCAAAATCCTGAAAATCTATTGAATAAAAAACCTAATGTATATGGGTATTTCAAACTAGGATCTTCTTTTTTAATTCAAAATATTGGTGTTGGCAGTCGTTATCATAACTTTGAAACTTATAAAGGACATGATTTAAGTTTTAATATGCATGTTATTTTATGTGGAATGGGAAAGCGTAATGATATTTTTTTACCTTCATTGAAATATGATTTTTTGAAGTATAAATTAGATAATTCTCAATATTTTGGAATTGGTGGAGAAATAGGTTTAGTTGCTAAATATAAGGGTGGAGTGGAGAGCTTTTATCCTAATATTGAACTTATTTGGGGAAAAGAAAGAAAACAGTTGCGTTTTACTCAGTTTAGCATAAATCTTCTTCCCGCTGCTGCCAGTGTTGTAGGTTTGATTTTTACTACATTTGGGTCTGGAAATGAGCGAAATGCAGGGTTTGTTGTATCTGTATTAGGAGCTTTAACAGCTATAGAATACACTATTGCATTTTAGATAGTTAAAAAGGATGTAAAACATGAGAAAGAAATATATTGTTGCTTTGATAATCCCTTATTTTATTATGAGAATTATTTTTGCTGAAGGAATAGATAAGGCTGATGTTTATAATAAAAACTCGGAGCTTCAATGGAATTGGGCTAACGATGCAATTAAAAAACACGATTGGAAGGGTGGTGAGAGAGTTTTGGATGTTGGTTGTGGAGATGGGAAAATTACTGCATTAATTGCTTCAAAAGTTGAGCAGGGCTCTATAATTGGACTAGATATTTCTAATGAAATGATAGATTTTGCATCTTCTTTTTTTCAAAGGGATAACTTATCTTTTATCCAAGGAAATGTTTTGAAATTACCTTTTAAAGATCAATTTGATTTGATAGTTTCTTTTAATGCTCTTCATTGGGTCGTAGATCAAAAAACAGCTCTTTTAAGTATGAAAGATAGTTTAGTTCAAGGAGGGAAAGCATTAATAGTTATTCCAGCTTATTCATCAAACAACATATCAACTAGGTGTGAAGAGCTAATTAATCATGAAAAATGGAAACCTTATTTTTCTAATTTTAAACAATTTAAAATTTATTTTGATCAACTTCAATATGATAATTTATTAAAAGAGGTTGGCTTTGAAGTTATTGATATTAAAACCATCTATAATGAATCAATGTTTTCTAATTTAGAATCTTTTGAATATTTTTTTAGGCCTTTATTACCATTCATAGATCATTTATCAGAAGAGTTGCAAAAGGATTTTATAACAGAACTTATTGGTTTAATGTCGTATAAAGTTTCTGTTGATGGATCAATCTATTTCCCATATTTTAGATTAGAAGTTCTAGTTGAGAAATAGCTTTCTATCTACTTTTCAGGTCTTATTATGGTTCTTAAGCATATAAAAAATTAAGGTTAACCCCATCCTCCTGGATATCCACGGTGAAATATTTTTATTTTCCCCTTTTATTCCGGCCTTTAAACGGGATGTATTTAAATGGTGTATCTTGTCGTGAAAAGACATTTCTGCTTTTAGGTTTACCTGAGAAAGTTTTTTTGTTACTAAATGTATGGCGCCCATTTTTAATAGGTTCGGCTTTAATTGATGGATCTGGTTCGTATCCAGGTATAACAACCTTTGGAAGTTTATGGTCTATCAAATATTCGATATCTTGCAAAAATTTATGTTCGTCTATGCATACTAACGATATTGCTTCGCCTTCATTTCCTGCGCGACCTGTACGGCCAATACGATGCACATAATCTTCAGGAACGTTTGGTAACTCGAAATTTACAACATGGGGCAGCTGGTCGATATCTAAACCTCGTGCAGCAATGTCTGTAGCAACAAGAACCCTCATACTTCCTTCTTTAAAACTTGTTAAGGCACGTGTTCGTGCATTTTGACTTTTATTTCCATGAATTGCGATTGCAGTAATACCATCTTTTTCTAACTGCGTAGCTAAACGGTTAGCTCCATGTTTGGTACGTGTGAAAACAAGTACTCGTTGCCAGTTTTGTGAAGTAATTATATGAGATAATAATTCTCTTTTACGTTCTCGGTCAACAGGATGTATTAGCTGTTTTACTAGTTTAGGAGCTGTATTACAAGGTGTCACTTCTATAAGTAATGGAGAATTTAACAAGTTCTTTGTAAGGTTTTTTATCTCTTTAGAAAAGGTGGCTGAGAATAAGAGGTTTTGTCTTTTTTGGGGTAATAAGGCTATAATTTTGCGAATGTCATGAATAAAGCCCATGTCCAGCATGCGGTCTGCTTCATCTAAAACTAAAATATCAACTTTGGAAAGATCTATGGTTTTTTGGTTTACATGATCTAGCAAACGACCTGGCGTTGCTACTACAATATCAACACCGGAGCGTAGTTTTGTAATTTGTGAATTTATGTTAACTCCTCCGAAAACCACGGTGGACTTTAAAGGTAAATGCTTTCCGTAAATTCTAACACTTTCGTTTACTTGGGCAGCAAGTTCACGAGTAGGTGTTAAAATCAATGCTCTTACTTGACGTTGCTTTTTGTTAGGTGGATTATTGCTTAGGATTTGCAATAAAGGTAGGGTAAAACCTGCAGTTTTTCCAGTTCCTGTTTGAGCTCCTCCCATGATGTCGCGTCCTTGAAGAATTGCTGGAATTGCCTGACTTTGAATTGGGGTAGGTTTATTATAACCATGGTCAGCGACAGCTTGTACTAGTTCGGTTAACAGACCGAGAGAATCAAATGACATAAAAAAACTCCAAAATTAGCCTGGATAAAGTGTTTTTCTTATAATCTATGCAGGCGGGATTGTTTGCGTTAAGATTTACCTGAAAAAGGGTAAACCGTGAAAAACTGGTTTTATAGACCAAAAATACATCTTATTGTCTGTGAAAAATATTCATAGTTGAGGTGTATAAGTATACATAAAAATGGCACTAACAAAGACAAATGATAGCAGTAGATCTTCTTAAATATCAAGAGTAATACTAAGCTGATGATAGCTAGAGCCTTAATATTAATCTTAACTAAATCGAAAATATTATTATTCTATAGTATTTTTTTGATCGTCTAATATTTCAACAAGTCCAGATTTAAGATTATAATAAGCTGCATGAACTTCTATTTTTTTATTTTGAATAAGCCGTTTGATATTAGGGGAGTTTTCTAAGAAATTTTTCATGTTTAATGCATTAGTTTTAATAGAATGTTCTAATAAACATTTTTTATTATCTTTTTGAGATTGTTTTACGGCAGGTTCTATAAGTTTGGCTATTTCTTTAATGTTAGATGTGTTTTTTTCGATTACAGCATCAACAGCACCACAATTTTCATGACCTAAAACAAGTATCATTGCAGAATTAAGATAAAGAGCTGAATATTCAATACTTTCTAACTCAATAGTACCTACGATATTTCCTGCTACTCGGACAACAAAAAGATCTCCCAATCCTTCATCAAAAATTATTTCAGGTGCTACTCTAGAATCCGAACAGCCTACAATTACAGCATAAGGGAATTGTTTTGATGCAATCTTTTGTCTTCTTTCCTCGTTTCTATTAGGATGCAAAGAGTTGTTATTAACATAACGCTTATTTCCTTCTACAAGACGCTGCAGGGCTTCTTGTGGAGAGGTTTCTTTTTTTTGAGATGGAATAGTTGAGTTTTCTTGAGAGCAACTAGAAAAAATTAATAAGATCCAAAAAAATATAAAAAAAGGTAATAAAAATTGTTTTTTCATAAAATCTTTTATTTATATGATTATTTTATGCATACGATAGTTTTTTTTATTTTTCTAGTTAATTCTTAATACATTGATTTTTAAATTTTGGATGAAAGAATCTCTAATATTGTGATTAAAAATCAATGGTTTCTCTTGTCAGATAATTATGTTAAAGAGTGTTCTTGAACTGATCCATCAATCATTATGTAGTATGTTATATTATCGATGGTAACTTTAGATACTATATGATCAGGAAAAATAAGGGTTTTTAATTGTTCTTGTATATCGATAGGTATTGTAAATCGCTTTGAAAGATCTTCTATCGTGCGTAAAAAGGAAGAACGTTGTTTTTGATCAGTCTTAGGAAGTAAATTTTCTACAAGAGATAGAAGCTTTTCTCTACCTGGGGTTCTATCAGCTATGAATATGGCCTCAATGAGTTGGGTGAAAGGGTAATTTATTTTCTTTTCTTTTTCGATTAATCTGATAAATAGGTTTGCTAGGGATTCAATATCGGTTGGATCGTCAGTTTTTCCTAGTACTTTGGCTAGTTCGTCAATCTCATCAAAGCCAAGATAAGAAGAATATTTTTGAGCTAAGTTAATCATGGTTTTAATAAGATCATCGCGTGAACAATCGGACATTTCAGAAGGTGCATGTAAAATAATGTAGTTTAACAAATTGATTAGTCTAAGAGCGGATTTTGAATCAAGGAGAGGTGTTATTAAAATCAAAATAGCCTGATAATAGACTTTAATAATAGTTGCTTTTAAGCTGCTTCTACACCGTTCCAATGCCTTGAAGTAAATATTTTTTATTAGATGTTTTTTATTTATTCGGTCATGGGAACAGAGAACTCGCAAGATAAGACCAAAATTTGCAACTTCATGCGACGATTGTGCATTTTCTATTGCATCGATGGTTGAAAGGGCAACTTCTTGAATTTTGGGATATTTACAAAAAAAGATTTCAAGTCGCTTAATGTTATCATGTTTGGCAATATTATAAGCGTTTTGTAAAACAGATAGGATTTCTACGGTCATGGATATTTTTTTTGATTTTGGTTAAAGCAAAGTAATTATACAAATTACTATATAAAGCTTAATGATAAAAAATAGATTTTAACCTTTGCTCAAATATCTTTTACTTATTGCTTCATGATGAAATTTCTTTATTAAAAGTATTCTCAATGGTATTTTCTCTGACCAATGGAGGGTTTATGCAAAAATTTGTTGCTGTTGTTGAATGTGCTATTGAATTTGATGGTAAAATTTTATTGATAAGACGTCCTAATGGAGTTCATGCTGGAGGCTTATTGTCTTTTCCTGGCGGGAAAGTTGAATGTTTTGATGGTGGTAAAAATACTGATATTTTAATAAATACTGTAAAACGGGAAATATTAGAAGAAGTAGGATTAGATTTGATAGATCCTATTCATTTTGTTACAAGCTCTTATTTCAAAGAGTCTGATACTGTAGATGTTCTTGATATGATCTTTTATTGTAATATAGAAAATTCTAGAGCTGAAGTTATTCCTTCTTATAGAGAAGTTCCTGAGTATTTTTGGTTGACAATTGAGGAAGCCCTTACTCATAACAAAACAGAAGATTGGTTGAAACATTACATTTCTTGTGTAGATAAAAAAAGAAAATTGTTGGAGCCATTAGGTCAATAAAATTTATGAAAAGAAATATTCTTATTGAATTGCTTAAAGCTTATTTTCCTGTTAGCAAAGAGGAAAATAAGTATAAGGAAAGAATGCTTGATTTTGTGATAAAAAATAAAGACTGTTTTGAAAGATCATTGGAGGTCGGTCATATTACAGCTTCGGCTTGGCTTTTAAATAGGGATGAATCTTGCGCTTTGCTCATGCATCATACAAAACTTAATATATGGGTTCAGTTAGGAGGTCATTGTGATGGTGATGTCAATCCATTAGATGTTGCGATTAAAGAAGCTTTAGAAGAATCAGGTCTTTCTTCTGTAGTTCCTGTTCAAGAAAAAATTTTTGATATAGATATTCATGCGATTCCAGGGAATGAAATTCAAAAAGCTCATTATCATTATGATGTAAGGTTCCTTTTAAAGGCTGATAAAGATGAAAAAATTCAACGCAACCATGAAGCGAAGGAACTTAGATGGTTCGATAAAGATCGCTCGAAATTCCCAACTAACGCTTTGTCTGTTACTCGCATGTTCGATAAATGGATTGTGCAATCTTGAAAATTAGATTGTGATTATAAATAATACTTACTTTGATCTCTGATTTAATGAAGTAAACTAGAGATGTTAAAGGATGTATTTTTCCCGGTTGTTCCAATGCTTTTAATTTCTTTTGCATTTAAGTCGAAATCTTTTAAAGCTATCCATTTTATTGTTTGATCGTCATAAGATTTGAAAAAATATCGAAGTGTATTGGGATCTTTAACTGATGTTAGAAGAGTATAATCTGTTAACAGTTTACCATCTTCTTTTTGTCTTGCTATACCTAAAGGAATGTCAAACTGGTTCAAAATATGAAAAGTTTGTCCAACCAGTTCATCTGTGTTTTGTGCAGCTATAGCAGTAGATGAGAAGATAGCAGCTCGTATAAATCTAGAAGGGGGGGTAAAATCTCCAGGAAGGCCCACCATACCTGAACCTTGTCCAAAAGGAGCAAGATCAATATCTCTTAAGGTGATTGGCTCTACATTGAAAGGAGTTAAATTGATAAAGTTGCGAAGATTGGTCATATGCCAGTCAAAGGTAGGTGAATTTGTAAATGATCCGATTTCATTATTATAGACAACAAGAGTTCCTTCAATAGGTTCTATTACTAGTGATCTTCCTTGCTTGTCATATACAATATAGTGGAAAGGTGGAGGCTCTTTTCCCCATCCTTCAATGATTGTTGGAGCTATTACGATTGAATTTAAAGCTGTTTTAACTTCATCTAAAGATGAAAACTGAGTTAAAATCCAGTTTGGAAATTCCACAGAAGAGATGGCTTTTTGCTTATTATCTTCAGTTGTCGGTGTATAACCAGCGTAACCTGGAAAATAAAATGCTCCACAAGATAACCCCATTTCATTAACACCATCCATCACTACCATGTCATCAAAACAATATATTCCGGCTACTGCATATTTTGAAGTGTAATATAAACCTGCGCCTTTTGGTGTCTTTCCTGTGAAAGTAAAATCTCTTGGTATTATACAGGCGTGCATATCGATAACTGATTCAAACTCAACTGTTCTTCCATTCACCGAAGTTTTGTCTTTAGCTGTCATGCGTATGCCTGTGCAGGCCTCTAAACAGCAGAAAGTGAAGATAAACATTGATATAAAACTACGAACTATAAGTTGCATAAGAATAACTCTTCTTTATTTTTAGAAATAGGATGAGGTTTGGTATAAGTCAAGGTTTTTTTCCTGGCATAAAAGTAATAAATGATCTCAATATCGATTAAAATTTAAAAGAATTTCTAATTTTAGGTTCATAAAATTGTGTTTTAAATTCCTCAGGTAAAAATTCATAAGCTTTTTCCAAATTTTTTTTTAGTTCATTTAAAAAAGGATATCTTGGATTAAATTTATAGATACGTGTTTTTCCTTCTAAAAAACTAACAATAATGTTACCTGATTCAAGTCTGTCCAAGGCTTTTTGAAAAGGGGATAAAGGAGAATTAAAGACAGAACTTAATTGAGATCAATAACAAGAATCGTTTATTAAAATATAAAAAAGGATTTTTTCAATATTTTTTTCTCCAAAAAATGACTCGAGCAAAACAACCTCCTTTACAGGTTATATAACCTATTATATAGGTTGACGTATTAATCAAAACAATTTGTTGCTAAGCTTAAACCTCTTATATTAAACTTTTTAGAAACTAAGATGAAACAGATCACCTTCTTCTAGAGTTAGGCGATACCTAGCTTCGAGGGATAGAAGTTAAAAAAAATCTACAAAAAAAATTCTATTGTTCATTAAAAGGTAGGGGCGAATTCCTCAATGATTTTGATTCCTGTTTTTAGACCGTCGAGAGCAGCACTCATGATTCCTCCAGCATAGCCAGATCCTTCCCCAACGGGATAAAGACCATTTATTGTTGTTGATTGTCGTGTGTCCTTGTTTCGAACGATTCGGACTGGAGAAGAGGCTCTCGCTTCAGGGGCTATTGCTATTGCTGCATCTTGAATAAAGCCTGGTAGTTGCTGGTTAAAAATTGGTAAGGCTTTTTTGATTCTGCCGACGATAAATTCAGGAAAAAGATCCTCCATAGACGTGGGAGAAAGACCGAATTCGTAGCTATTTTTTGGAATTTTTTTGTCCACCTGTCCTTTAAGAAGTCCTATGAGCGTTTGTGCGGGGGCTGAGTAATCAAAACCACCTTTTTCGAAACACTTTGCTTCAATTCCCCTGATGAAAGAGAGGCACGAATCTAGATCTTTGCCACCATATATGGTTGGGTCGATAGTCACGACGATACCACTAGACGAAAACCGGCTATCTCTTCTATGCAAAGACATCCCATTTACGCAAAGGTGTCCTGGTTCGTTTATAGTGGGCATGGTCCAACCTCCCGGACACATGCAGAATGAAAACACAGGCTCTCCGTTTATTCTGGTGGAGACACTATAATCAGATGCTCCAAGATTAGGGTGTCCCGCTCCTTCACCGTACTGTTGTTTGTCGAGCCATTCTTGAGGGTGCTCTACTCGTATGCCTATCTGAAAGGGTTTTGGTGCGATTTCAACGCCGGCTGCTTCGAGAAGTTTCCAGGTGTCCCTTGCACTATGTCCAGTGGCTACAATAAGAGTTCCTGTCTCGAAATTGCCGTCTGATGTTTTCACACTTGTTACATATCCATTTTTAGTATGAATATCTGTTACTGTCACATCGGTTTTGATTGTTCCTCCCAGGCTTTCGATTTTTTTTGCTAGATTGGAGACTACCTCTTGAAGAATATCTGTGCCGATGTGGGGCTTTGCATCGATGAGAATTTGCTCTGGTGCACCACACTTAACGAGGGTCTCGAGGATGTTTCTAATAAGAGGATGGGACAAGGAGGTTGTGAGTTTGCCGTCTGAAAATGTTCCAGCTCCACCGAGGCCAAACAGAGCGTTGCAATTGGGATTTGGTTCTCTTGTTTTTCTAAAATTGTCTAAGGCTTTGTTCCTACCTTGCACATCGCTGCCTCTCTCTAAAATAATTGGTTTGTATCCTTGTTTGGCGAGTATAAAACCGGCAAACAGGCCTGCGGGACCAGCTCCTATAATAACAGGAGTTCCCTGGCCCGGTTTTTTGCCAGGAACGATTTGTTCTATTGGTTTTTCAGTGATGGGGCGAGCTTCTTTTGTTAAGAGAGAGTGGTTTACTTCAATATCCATGCTGTAGATAATGCTTACCGGCTTTTTGCGTGCATCAATAGAGCGTTTTATGATCTTGAAAAACAGAAGGTCTTTGTCATTGATCTGCAGCTGTTGTAGGATGCAGGTTCTAAGGTTCTCTAGTGAATCTCTATTGTACCTCAAACGAATGCCATGGATTCTATATAACATGAAACAATTACTTCCAATTTTTATAGGTGTTTTATGAAACCATTAGTGGAGTTGTTGTGTGATTGGTTAAAGATTTAGGTTACTGTTCTTAATTTAATTGCATCATTTTTATCTTTTTAAGGATTTAAAAGCATCTTATTTATTGGAATCTGATTTAAGTCTACAAAATAAGAGGTAATTTTGCCGAACAAGTCGGTGAAAAGGATGGTAAATCTTGTAAGTGACAGTTGTTAAACATCTTATGTTTTTTTAAAAAAAAGGACGTAGATGAAGGAAGTGTTTTAGGTGAAAAATAATCTTGAATGTAAATAGAAATTATCTGATGGGAGCGAGACAAAATAGAAGGGGGCGGGTTCTACTTGATTGTTTCCATTTATTAATTCTAAATACTGGACAAAAGTTGATTTTTAGAATAATTTAAAATTATATAGTGATAATGAAAAAATCTATCTTAGTTGAGCCTTTCTTTAATGGTTTTATAGTTAATGTATTGAGGTTCTATAAAGTAGTTAAAGATTTTAAATAAGCAAAGAAAGAATATTTAGAATCATTAGAGAAAAAAACTAGGAAGTTAAATTAATTAGGAATTTTTTTATGAATAAAAAAAGAATAATAATTTCGACCTTACTTGGAGCTTTTCTTGGAGTATTTTGTATTATTGGTGTTGGATCTAGGGTAGGATATTCTGGTAATTGGTTGTTTCTTTTTGCAATGTGGTATAACCGGTTGGTAATGGGTATTATGATTGGATTAATATCTAATTTTAAGATTTTTAAGAATTTTTGGAATGAGGTTCTTAGGGGAGCATTTGTCGGGACTATTATTAGCAGTGCAATTTATTTTTCTACTGAATTCAGAGATCTCCCAGCATTATTTGCAGGTATTCTGTATGGCATTATTATTGATACTGTGGCAACAAGGATGTCCAGGAGATAATACACAGAATATCTAGGCAATCCTATTAAAGCTTTAGCAGGAAAAAGGCTGTTGGTTTTACTGAATTTGAGTAAGAACTAGAAGACAAGTACTGATAAAACCAAAAATCTCATTATCATTATGATGTACGGACTGTTTAGAACTGGTCTAATTTTCAATAATAGTTTATA
>Ga0233431_1002576_pt1 | contig 24903 bp, 30 predicted proteins | sample SI_118_April2016_FD_179867 | JGI IMG/M metagenome (GOLD analysis project Ga0233431, IMG submission 179867) | Seawater microbial communities from Saanich Inlet, British Columbia, Canada - SI_118_April2016_200_MG | ecosystem: Environmental > Aquatic > Marine > Inlet | place: Canada: British...
GGAGGGATCATGACCTGGACCAAGGAACGACACGAGGCGGCGAGGGGGCGGTGTGATCAGCGGGACTGCCTCACCTGCGGGCATCACGAGATCGGGCCGACTCCAGAGGCGTGCATGCCATGCGTCGAGCCTGACGACGTGCAGTACACCCCCGGCGATCTGCATGCAGCCTTGGACCGCATCGAGGAGTTGGAGGCAGCGCCCCCGCCGCTTCCCTGCGATGGGTGCATGCACGACGACGGCGACTACTCGCAGCAACCGTGCCAACCATGCTCACGTAACCCGTACATGCCCGACGAGTATCAGGCGGCGAAACCATGACCCGCCTCTACATCCGCGCAGGCTCCCGCTACGTCAGGGCCACCGACGCAGAGGTCATCCGCGCGGTGCTGATCTGCGCCACGCTACGAGGGAAGGTCACCGCCGCGCTGCTGCGGATGATGGAGAGGATGGGGAGATGACGGGGATCGAGGATGGGTGGGGAGAGGGGGGAGCCGTGACACCGCCACCGCAGTCTGCTACCATCGATCCCGCAGTGACCGCGGACACCCCAGGGACGAGCACACCCACGAACACGCAACAGGTGCGGCCGGCGGGCTGGGGACCTCCCCCCGGTCACTGCAACCCAGCCCCCGGCGCACCGCTACGTACTCCCCTCGTCGGGGGGATGACTACCGAGGGGGAGACGCCGTGATCTGTCCACGATGCGAGCAGGAGATGGCGCCGTTTCCGGTTGGCAAGGGCGGCTGGTGTGCAGAGTGCCGCGGCATCTCGGACGGTGATGGCTTCGTGTGGGGATGCGTGGTCGAGTCCGTCGATATCCAGTGGGGCGTGAGCAACCGCGGCGGCGGGTCTCTCATGAGGAGCCTTGAGCCGACGTACTCCGTGCGCGACTGCGGGATCGTGCTTGAGAGATCCACCCACCCGCCGAGCAAGATATACGTGTTGAGCACCGAGGTCGACGAATGAGTGCAAGCCAACGACGCAAGGGGGCAGCCTTCGAGCGCCTCGCCGCGCAGTGGTTCCGCGAGGCCATGCCCGGCGCCGAGGTGTTCAGGGGCTCGCAGGCGTGGGAGAAGTCGACGGACCCCGACCTGCGGATGCCGTACTTCGCGCCGGAGTGCAAGGTAGGACAGCGCCCGAACATCTACCGAGCCATGGACCAAGCAGTGACCAACGCGGGCGACCGTATGCCGGTGGTCGTGAGCCGCAAGAACGGGCACGGACCCCGGCCGGCGGTGGACTTGATCACGTTCCGTGCTGACGATGCGCTGCTGCTGCTGCGGCAGTGGTGGGACGCCTTCGGGCGTGAGGAGTGGGTGGAATGACGAGGATCAAAGGCAACATGACCATCGACGCCGCCACACAGGGCGCCCTCCGTTGGGAGCCAAGCGCCGTGGCTGCGTACCTGCTAGAGCGGCCTGACGATGCTTGGGAGGTGCTGCGGCAGACGATAGGGCGCGTGGCTGGACCGTGGCATCGTGACGGACTGCTAGGTCCCGACGCGACGGAGCGATCCGCACTCGCAGACTTCGGCGTAGCGGCGTGGGTGGGGACGGCCGGGCGCGATCACGAGGGGCAGTGGTACTGGCGTATCCCAGGCACCGACAACGATGGGTACGCGCCCACCATTGAGGCTGCCCAACACGCATCTGACGCCGCCCTAACCGCCGCCGGGTGGGTGCTCGCGGACGCCGAGACCAGCGACCAAGGAAGGGGAGACCATGCCGACGAATAACCACCTGATAGCCCTGCTCGACCGCGCCACCGTCTACGAGACGACCAAGCGGAGCAAGGCGGTGCAGCTCGAGGAGAAGACGCGGGTGTACGCCGTCGAGGGGCCTGTCAACGCACGGGCGGGTCAGTGGCTGGTGATGGTCGACGGGGCGGGGATCGATGTCGTGGACGATGCCGTGTTCCGTGGGGAGTGGCGGAGGGTGGCTACCGCCGCGGGTGCACTGGCGCCGACCACGGGGCCGAGGATGGGGGGATGACGGTGGAGAGACAGGAATGGAGACTCGATCCGCCAGACGCGATCGGCTGGTGGTGGGTGAAGTGGCCGAACAGCGGCGCGTGCAACCTGTACGCCTACATCTTCGGGCCAGCCGGACCATTCATCCGGCTCATTGGGGACAGCGACGAATACCCAGCAGCCGGCGTGAAATGGCCCTTTGCGGCGCTGTTCGCCGAGGCGGTCCCGCCCGACGCAGACTCGACCATGGACGCGATCGCCAGCAGGATGGCGGCCTGGAAGAGGGGGAGGGATGACGGTGGATAGGCCGAATTGGGGGACGTGTGCAGGGTGTCGGTGGTTCGAGCCGTGCAGCGGGTGCGGCGATCAGGACTGCTTTGGCGACTGCGCGCATGCGCCGCAGGAGCTTAGGCTCAGCATGCCACCGATCAACCACTACTGCAGCGAGTGGGAGCCGCCCGAAGGCCGCGTGTGCGGGAACTGCGAGTGGCCGGAGGCCGTGCCGAATCGGTCGACCATCGTGTTCTGCGTGGGGAAGAGTGAGCAGATGCCGAAGCTGTGGACTTGTCCCGCGTGGCGGTGGAGTGGTGACGATGCCCGGTGAGCCATACCCCGCGGAGACGCGTGAACGCGCCCTGGACCTCGTTGCGGCTGAGGCGGCCGCCAATGGGGGGACGGTGCCGCATGGTGCTTATGCGAGGGCGGGACGGAAGACTGGGGTCGACAAGGATCTGATTTGGAAGTGGTGGAACTGGAAGACGGATGATGAAGACAAGGAAGCGCGGTGCAGCGAATTCGCGCGCCTCCGAGAGCAGCAGCGAGACGAAGCCCTCGACCTGTCCATGAGGATACTCCGTGGACTCTCCCTCCACCTCACGGACGAGGCGTTCGGGGTGGCCGATCAGGTCAAACTACTAGCCGCCCTGCAGAAGATCGTCGACGGCTCCGAGGGTGGCGAAGCCCTGCAGCAGATCAACCTGCTGATCAACCACGGCGACTTGAAGATCCTCGACGAGCCGCCGCCCCCACCGAAGCTGCCGGACGGGATGGTGATCGAGGCCACCGACGACGGGGACTGACCGTGCCCCGATCCTCCACCATCGAAGCCCGCACCCTGTTCGACGACGAGGGCCGCCCCGCGACCCCCAACGTGGTGCAGCAGTGGGGGCTAGACGCCATGTTCTCCCGCGCCCTCAATGAGCTGTTCGTGTTCGGGGGCTTCGGATCGGGCAAGACGCAGCTACTCGCGTGGGGCATGTGGCGGGGGATGCAGCACGCCTACCAAGCGTGGAACGGCAAGCGCCTGTCACGGGCACGCTTCGCCCTTGTGAGCAGCACGGGGTCTCAGCTCCGGACGGTCACGGTCCCCGCGTTCATGGCAGCCTTCAACGCAGCCACGGGGCACGAGGGGCCGTTCTGGAGCACCATCAAGAGCAGGCGCAATCCGCTCGTGCTCAGCTACAACCACGACGATAAGGAGTTCGAGCTACCGTGGTGCACCCTGCGTCTGGCCACCGGGCACAACGGGGCGCAGTCCCTGGAGGGTGGGAAGTTCGTGGGCATCGGCTCCGACGAGTCCCCCCTCTACCTCCCTGAGACGCTCGCACGCATCCGAGCCCGGCAGCGGCAGACCGGCTACCCATTCCGCTTCATCCTGTACGCGGCGACCCCCCAGCCGGGTAGAGCTCTAGCCGAGATCAAGACGCGGTATCAAAACTGCGTGCCCTATGAGACCTACACCGAGACGGACCCGATGACCGGGGAGACGTACGGCCGCGCGCGGATCATGATGCCGACCATGTTGAACCTCGCCAACTTGCCCCCGGGGTACATACAGCAGCTTCGATCGGGGGCGTCCCCTCAGATGGTCCAGGCCATCCTGAGAGGCGAACTGGTCATCATGGAGGGGCGGGTGTACCCCACGTATGACAGCGGCTCCACAATGGCCTACGAGTGGCGCGACGACCTCGACATCTCCCTGATCTACGATCCGGGCTTTCATCGCCCGTACGTCGGCGCTCTGCAGGAGTTCGAGCCCGGCCGGTGGGTCGTGTTCGACGAGGTAGCCGTCGCCGACACCACGCGGGACAGCCTCGTAGACATGGTGTGCAAGCGCCCATGGGCCACACCAGCGCTGCGAGAGGTCATCCAGGACCCTGCAGCAGAGCAGGCGACGACCAGCGGGGAGAGCGACCGCGCCAACTTCCAAGCGGCGCTGAGGGGGTACGGCATCCGCCCGACGTTCCGCCATGCCACCCACACCGAGGACCGGATCAAGACGTACAGGTACGAGCGGCTGAGGGCTTGGCTGCATGACGGCAACGGGGACAGGGGCCTGTTCGTGGCTAACCACCTCGTCGGGCGCGACTACGGCCGAGGCAACGACGGCTACCCCATCGCGGGCGTCCACATGGCCCTCGAGGAGCAGGTGCTTCTAAAGGGGTCTGACGACGCCGACAGGTCACGGGATCAAGACCACCTATCACACCCCGTCGACGCCCTTGGTTACGGGGCCGTGCTCAAGAATCCAGTGCTGCGAGCCGACCGCACCGACTGGCGCCAGTCACGCAAGTCCGGCAAGCCGCAGCGATCCGGCAGGCCAGCAACAACCAAGGTCCGTCGCGGTAGGGTGGCGTCACCCGCCAGGGCGGTGGACCGGGACATGTGAGGGGATCATGACACCAGCAGAAACCGATCTTGCACGACGGCTCGTCGATCACCCGCGGTGGCGGTGGATGGCGGGGATGCTCCTTGGCAAACCGGGCCCAAAAGGCGGCAAGTCGCATTTCGATCGCGTGAGTAATGAGAGGTACGACTGGGAAGCCGATGACGGAACGTCGTGGGACGGCGGAACAGTGGCATTCATCTACGACAACCGATTTGCCGCCACCGGCAACAAAGGCCGTCTGCCTATCGATTACGTCCAGGGATGGCCTGATGTTGTCCCCGACCTCACCGATCCAGCCACCTGCGGCTGCCTGCTCGCGATGCTGTGGGATGAGAGCCCGAACGCGAACCTAGCCAGACGCGCAGTTGCGGGACACGCAGGGCCGGACAGCCCCATCCCGAAGGAATACCGCAGCCCCGGCGCCGCCCTCGCATCGGCCCTGCTCGCTGCGTGGGAGGCGAAGCCATGATCCGCGCCATGCTACGAGCGACGCCCGCACTCGGCATCCTCGCCGCCCTAACCCTTGTCCACGGCTGCGCTGCGTCCGGCCCCTGCGCCGAGTACTGCGCCGATATGGGGCGCTATGTCGACGAGTGCGGGGATGGTACGTCTCAGTGCTGGGACAACCCCGAAGGGGCGGCGCGCTACGCGTTCGAGCACGGTGGAGAGCGGCCATCGACACACCCCTGCGACGGGGGTGCCGAATACGAATCCGTCTGTAATGAGATGTGGGCGGCCGTGCTGGAGTTGGACATGGAGATCGGGGATGGCCTGGAGGTGTGCCCAGAGTGTGACGTGGGCGCGGCGCTGGACGAGGGCGGGTGCGATGCCGTGGATCAACTGCTGTCGATTTGAAACCCCCATCCTGAAACCCCACCGTTCGATTCTGACTTGACACCGTTTCATTCTGCGTCCCATGCTAGGGGGCGATGGTCGCCCCCACCGCACCGCGCCGATCCCTCATGTCCCGCCTATGGCCGTGGACGTCTGCGCCATCTGCCCCCGTCGCCCTCGCCAAGTCCGCACCCAAGCCCCCGAAGTCAGCCACCCGCCCGATCGGCCACGACGGGATCGCCCGCAGCGGTGGCCGGTTCATCGACGAGAACGTCGAGCACAACCGCGATCTGGACATGGGGGAGTGGCGGGGCACGTCATCGAGGGTCGGCGCAGGCCGCAGGATCGCCAAGGAAGACGACGACGTCCGCGGCATCGTCTACAGCTACACCCACGCCCTGCTAGGTACGTCATGGGACGTCACCCCCGCTGACGAGGGCAGCGCCGACGCTGTCATGCTGGCCCACGCGTTCGAGGGGCAGCTCATGGGCGCCCGTCGCCGCGAGTGGTCCAAGCGCCTACTTGACGCGATGCTGTGCTTTCGTGACGGTGTCAGGCTTCAGGAGCGCGTGGTGTGGCGGGACAATCAGCTCACCGTGCCTCGGTACGAGCAGGCCGAGTCCGGCGAGTGGGTCAAGGGCACGGGCGGCCGTAAGGGCTGGTACGCGTTCGACCTGCAGCCCCGGCTGCCGCACTCCATCGACCAGTGGATCACCGCCGAGGATGGCTCGTTCGGTGGCGTGATCCAGTGGTGGGATCAGGGTGATACGCACAACTACAGCACGCCGACAATCCCCGCCGAGAACCTGCTGCGCTGGTCCTACGACGAAGAGGGCAGCAACTGGGAAGGCGACCCCCTGATCCGCAGTTGCTGGTCCAGGGCCATGACCCGCAAGCGCATCCAGCTCCTCGCGGAGATAGGGTTCAACCGGCACGCAGGCGGGACCCCGCTGATCAAGGAAATCGAGCCCGGCTACCTCAAGGATCAGGACTGGACCGACCTGCGGGACATCGCCCGCGAGTATGCCCAGCACCAGAACCAGTTCCTCGAGGTCCCCTACGGCGGCGACTTCTCCATCCTCGAAGCCAAGATGGAGTTCGCCAAGTCCATGGCCGAGTGGTGGAAGATGCTCGGCCTGTCGATGTGCCGCGCTGCCGGGTGCATGCACCTCTACACAGGCGAGTCCAACGGCACGCAAGCTTTGTTCGGTGGGCAGCGTGACCTGTTCCTCTACAACGCAGGCCACCTCGCCGAGCAGGTCATTGGCCCTTACAACGATCTCGCCGTCGACTGGACCCGATGGAACGGCTTTTCCGAGGACTTGGCGCCGACCCTGACCTATGGCGACTTGATCGCCACGGACATGGGCAAGGTGGCCGCGGACTGGAAGACGGCACGAGAGGCCGGCGCGTTCCACCCGACCATCGAGGATGAAGTCTGGTGGCGTGAGCAGGGCGGGTACCCCGACGGCGGGCAGGCGCTGACGGACGTCTACGAGGTTCAGGGGGCAGGGGCGACAGCAGGACCCGAGGGCGCGGCGCAGGATACGGCACTCAATGGCGCGCAGGTGACAGCCGCCACGGCCATCGTTTCGCAGGTCGTAGCGGGCACGCTGCCGAAGAACACCGCCCGCGCCATGCTGATCGAGTTCTTCAATCTCAGCGAGGACGCAGCCGACGCGATCCTGGCAGACGTCGAGGTCACGGAGCCCGATCCCGATCCCGACGGTGATGGCGAGGGCGTGGCGGCGTCCCTTGATCTGACCAAAGGCGGCACGGTGACTTTCACGCTCGCCAGCGATGGGCCGAAGGTTCACCGCTGCTGCTGCGGTCACATCGCCATGGCAGACGAGAGCAAGCCGCGCGTGGCCTTCAAGCCCGGCATGACCCCGGCCGAGTACGTGGCGCAGTGCGGCCCCATGCACGCGCTCGCCGAGGAGACCTTCGACGCCCCCGCCAGCCGCATCGACCGCGACGAGATCACCGCGGCGCTACTCGACGAGATCCGCCCGCTCATGCTCGCCACCGCCGAGCCCTACGCGGAAGCCCTCGCGGGCGCCGACATGGCCGAGGCGGCAGACCTCACCGTCAGCGACGAGCACCGCGACGCGATGATCGAGGCGCTGGCCAAGGGCTACCGCCTGACCCGCGAGCAGGGGCAGGTCCAGGTCCAGGCCGAGGTGGCAGCGCAGGAAGCCGATCCCGACTTCCCGGCCAAGCTCGCCGCCGCCATGGCTGCCGAGGGCATGTCATTCGCCGACAGGGTGGAGCCGCTCGACGAGATCACCGGCGACCAGTTGGACCTGTGGGAAAGGGCAGCAGCCACCACCACCACCGACGCGCTACTGCAGGACATCGAGCAGGCGGGCAAGCGCCGGCATCAGGAGACGGCCACCACGGGCACGAGCGCGGCGCCACTGCTCGCCGGCATCGTTGCCGACGTGAACCCCGATCCGCTGGTCAAGGGCGACGTCAACGGCGCACAGGCCAACGGGCGAGCCGTGCAGATGCGGGCGTCTGACGTGGCCTATGGGATCTACACGCTGACCCCGGAGCTAGGTGGCAAGGACGGCGGCGGGCACACGCCCTGCATTGCCTGTCAGTTCACCGCGAGCGACCCGCGCAGCCCGTTCCTCATGAGCGATCTGGAAGAGGTCGCATGGTTCGACGTGCCTTCGCCGCGGTGCTACGGCGGGTCGACCTGCTACTGCACCATCATCGGCCTGACCGCCCCGCCGCCGGGTGTGCGCCGATGACCTGCACCACATGCACGCACCTGCGGAAGCTCCGCCGATGGGCCGGGTGGGTGTGCATCGCACTGCCGAACGTGGCCCTGATCAAGACGATCACCGACTCGCACTGCCGCTGCTACCTGGAGCGGGCGCGATGACCACCTACGTCCACCTCGTCGGCCCTCAGCTCGCAGGCAAGACGTTCGTTCGTGAGCAGGCTCAAGAGCGCCTCGGCGACCGGATGCAAGCGTGGGACGCGTGGGAGTGGTACCGCGAGCACGACGTCATCGACGAGGACGGGCGCATCAACTGGCGCCTGCGTACCGACACCGCCCCACAACTGCAAGCGGACCTCACCGCGTGGCTGGACGAGGTCGACGCCGACGTGGCCGTGGTCGAGTCCAGTGGCATCGGCAGCGCCGTGAACGACGTGATGGACGACACGCAGCATCACCGAATCCGCGTCGAGGAGTCACCCGCCGAGGACATCGCCGCGCGAGCGAAGGCCCGGGGCTTGGACCCGCTGCAGGTCGAGGGCTACAACGCCAAGATCCGAGAGAAGTTGACGGACCCCGTGGTCACGCAGGCGCAGGCCATCGCTCAGATCGGGGCACTCGCCGTCAAGGCCGAGGGCGACACCACCGCGGTAGCAGCAGCCCGTAAGGGGCTCATGTTCGTGGCCCTTGCCCAACTGTTCGAGGAGCCCGCCGACGCTGCCGAGCGCAGCGTGTGGAACACGATCGCCACGGTTGGCACGCAGAGCGGCGCGTGCAGCAGCGGGCAAGCGGACATCACCATCACCGCCGAGGAGTTGGCGGAGTACGTGGAACTCTTCGCCGTGGTGGGCCGAGAGGTCCCCGTCGATGTCAACCACGCGCACGCGTTCGGTGAGACGTCAGCGGATGACACCGCGGCGCGAGGGTGGATCACCGCGCTACGCAGCGACGACGAGAAACTGGAAGCGCTGATCCGCTGGACCGCCGAGGGTGCCGATCTGGTACGAACGGAGAAGTTCCGATACTTCAGCCTCGAGTTGGGCCCCGTCTTCGGCGAGTCCGCAGAGGACGTCATCGGCTGGACCATTACAGGCGGCACGCTCACGAATCACCCCTACTGGGATCTACCGGCGCTGGCAGCTAGCCGCGCCGTACGAGACGAAATCGACGCCCATTCCGGGGGCTCCACAGGGGAGCCGACGAATACCCGAGAGGGCGCTGCAAACAGGACAAGCGAGGAAAGCACCATGCCAGATATCAAGGCACTGGCCAAGCGGCTCGGCGTCGACGAGGACAAGGTCGAATCGACGTTCGTGGCAATGGCCAACGAGATCAAGGACCTGCGTCAGCAGGCCAAGGACAGCGAGGCGGCGACCGCCAAGGTCGCAGAGGACGCGTTCATCGCGGCCCTGTACACCGACGGCTGTGTCACCGAGGACCGCGAGGCGCTCGCGCGCTGGTCCTACCAGCAGGACACCGAGCAGGCGAAGGCGCTGTTCTCCGTCAAGGTTGTCCCCGTCGACGCCACCAAGGGCGGCACCCGCGAGGACACCAGCGAGGACAGCCCCATCGACCGCGGCGACGCGGGCAACAAGTTGAACGAGAGCGCCGTGGCGCTGATGACGAAGGGCGACGCCGAGGACTACCCCACGGCGTTCGCGCTCGCCCGCCAGCAGAACCCCACATGGGCCGACGCCTACGAGTCGAAGGAGGACTAGCCATGTCCAGCGCATACAAGGTCCCGGTCCACCCCAACGCGACGACCATCACCAAGCAGGCCAGCGCGGACAGCTCCGCCAAGGCCGGCAAGGCGTTCAAGGATGACAGCGGCAAGGCCACCCTGGCCAGCGCCGCCACGGACATCCCCGCCGGTATCCTCGTCGAAGCCGCCAGCACCTCCACCGCTGCCGCGCTGACCCTGTGCACCCTCGGCCGCGTCAAGGCGTTCGCCGGTGGCACCATCGGCGAGGGCGCCGACGTGACCGCCGACTCCGCGGGCGACCTGATCGCCACCGTGACCAAGGGAGATCAGATCTGGGGAGTCGCCGACGAGGACGCCTCGGACGGTAACTTCTTCTGGATGACCGTCAACTTCGCACGCGTCGGCACCTACGCCTAGGAAGGGTTGAACAATGCCAGCCGCTCACAGAGTTCATGATGACCAGCCCCTCGCCAGCATGTCGCTCGCGAAGGTCCCGGTAGCCGACTACATCGGTCACCAGATCCTCAAGCCCGTCGCCGTCAAGAAGCAGAGTAACAAGCTCTGGACCTACGGCGACGGAACGTTCTTCACCGCCGCCCCCGCCGCCGGTCAGTTGCTGTTCCAGCGTGGACCGGGCTCGAGCTACCAGCGCTACGAGTGGGACATCTCCGCAGCGACCTCGTACTACTGCGAGAACTACGGCCTCGAGATCGTGTGCAGCGACGAAGAGGTCGCCAACGCCGACGACGGCATCGACATCCGCGCCACCAACGGCGCCCTCGTCGCGTCCCACCTGATGAACGCGCAGGAGCAGCGCTACGCCGCCCTGCTGTTCGACACCGCAACGACCTTCCTCTCCTACACCAGCACGCCCACCGCCAAGTGGGACGCCGACACCGCGCAGCCGTGGGACGACAGGACCACCGCCGTCGAGTCCATGATGGCGAACGGGACCTACGACCCGCTGCGGAACGACCTCGTGTTCGCCACGGGCATCCAGGCGTGGCACCGCTTCGCACGCAACCCCTTCCTGGTCGACGCGATCAAGCACACCAGGGACGCGAGCGTCATCACCCGCGAGGACTTCCGCCAGTACCTGCAGGTCGACAAGTTCCTCGTCGGTGCCGGCACGTACAACACCGCCGACGACGGCCAGCCCATCTCCCTCGGCTACATCTGGGGCGACTACGGCGGCTTCTACTCCGTGCCCAAGGGTACCCCCGGGCTGAAGCAGCCGTCCCTCGGCTACTCCCCCGTCTGGACCGGCATGGGCGGCAGCATCGCCAACCTCGGCTACGGCACCCGCACCTATCGCGACGACACCGTCCGCGGCGAGGTCATCCAGGGTGACAACTACGTCGACGAGGTCGTTACGCAGGCGCCCGCCGGCTACGTGTTCTCCGACCTGACCGACGCCTAGGAGGCCCCCATGGGAGTCAACGACGTACTGACCAACCCGCTGATCCTCGGGTCAGGGCAGGTCGCGTCCGGCGCCACGCTGACCGTCAACGGTACGCTGGCGCTGGCAGGCACCACCACCATCAACGGGGCCATCGACGCATCGGGAGCCGCTACCGGCGACTTCGATATCCTGCTCGGCGACAACCTCGCCTCCGGGCTGGACATCACCGAGGCCGCGAACACCTACCTGCGGTTCGTGACCACCAACTCCAGCGAGCACATGCTGGCGTCGAAGAAGCTCCGATTCGCAGACTCGCAGGTGCTGGCCTTCGGGGCTGGTGACGACGCCACGATCACGCACGACGGGACCACCACCGCCAACGTAGCGGGCGTCTTCGAGTGGCAGGACAACGCGGCCCTGACCTTCGGCAACGACGCCGACGGCTCGATCACGTTCACCAGTGCCACCCCGGCGCTCGACTTCACGGTGGCATCGGCAGCCCTGACGCTGACCACCACCACGACCGGCAACATCGACATCACCGCCGCAGACGACATCAACATCGCGGCGGCTGGTTCCGACATCGACATGGACGCGGCCACCCTGACCGTTGACATGACCGGGGTCATCAGCCTCGACGGCGTCGGCGCCTCGAACCTGAACATCGCATCCGGCAATCTCAACATCGCCACCACAACCACCGGCTCGATCGAGCTGGACGGCGTGGACGGCGTCAACATCGAGTCAAGCGCTGGCGTGCTCCGCATGGGTGCGGACAACATCGCACAGGACATCGCCATCGGCTCCGCAGGCGCCCGCGCGGTCACCGTCGGGAACGCGGCATCGGCCTCGCTGGTCCTCGACGGCGGCGTGGATACGGTCACCGTCAACGCAGACAACTCCATCGACTTCAGGGGAGCACCGACGTCCTTCGCCACCGTGCAGAACCCCATCAACATGGACACGATCGGCGACTTCGACACGACCGCATCTGGCTCCCTCGGCAACGTGATCAAGATGGACCTCACCGGCACCGCGACCCACACCGCGACCACCGCCGGACTCATCGTCAAGAACTACCTCGACGGCGAGACCATCAATGGCAACTACGAGTGCAGCGCTATCCTCGGCTACCTCAAGCACAAGGGGACCATGGCTGGAGGTGCGAAGACGTCCCTGATGTCCCTGCACCGCCACTCGTCCAGCGACCAGACCGTGGACTACGGCATCCGCCTGTTCACGGCCAACTCGGGGATCACGACCCTGCTCTACGGGTCCGGCACCGTGGCCAACTTCTTCGAGGCGGTCGCGTCCGGTGACGGCGGCTGGACCAACGGGTCCGACGCGATGACCAAGAACCCGGAGAACGACACCGAGGACGGCTACATCACCGCGATCGTTGCGGGGAACACCGTCCAGATTCCGTTCTACAACGCCTAGACAACCCAGGAAGGGGGGTGGGGCGACTCACCCCCCGACCGCAGCATGGAGGGGACCCCGTGCTACTGACCAAGGAAGACCTCGACACCCGACGATCGGGAAACAAGCTCGGACTCGCGGACCTGATGACCGAACGATCGAACATCGAGGAAGCGATCGAAGAGATGGCGGCGAGGCTGGAGAAGGTGGAGGCCAACATCAACGGCCGGCTGGGCATCGCTCAGTCGCTCGACGAGATGGCGCAGCACCTCGACAAGCCGGACCCCGAACCGGAGCCGGACCCGAAGCCGAAGGGCAAGGGCAAGCCCTGACGATCTGAGAGCCGGCGAGGCAGACTTCGTCGGCTCCACTGACCGACAGGACAGGAGACACGATGGCGACCAATCAGCTTGACAATCTGACCCTCGGCGGGACCATCACCATGGACACGAACGCCCTGTTCGCCCGTGTGGTCTGCGGGGCCGGCATCCCCGGGCACGCAACAGGCGCTGGTTCGTGCTACGTCAAGGGTACGTTCGAAGTCGACGGCGCCACGTTCATCGACGGTGACATGACGATCGACGGCGGCGGCGTGGTCTACATCGAAGACAACAACGCGGCGGCGGTGGCCTTCCAGGAGTCCACGAACGTCTATCTCAAGTTCGACACCACCGACGCGGCCGAGCAGGTCGAGGTCGGCAAGCTGCTCGAGTTGTCGACAAGTGGCTGGATCAACTACGGCACCGCGGCCGGCGCCATGCGGCAGCCCGAGATGTTCACCTATGCCCTGTCCGCAGGTGACGCGGGCGGCGGCATCCTGAACCAGTTGAACCCGATGGGCGCCGCGGGGTTCGTCAAGATCATGGTCACCCTTTCCGCATCCTCGACGGGCGCGTGTACCGCCGATGCTGGCGTGGCGGCTACCGGGGTGAGCGACGATACCCTCATGGACGGGATCGACATCAACGCGGGCACAGGGCCCTTCTCCAGCGACGACAGCAGCAACAGCGGCACACCATGGGCGGCCATCGCTGCGGGCGAATACATCACTATCAGCATGGCCACAGGGGCAGCCGCGGGCACCGCGGGCACCGCATTCGTGTGGTTCATGAAGACCCCGTAGGAGACAGCATGAGCATCTACGGACAGGACTTCACCAACGTCACCAACGCCGAATCCACCGCGGTCCTGCTGCACGGCTCCGACCTCAAGGGGGTCAAGGGCGTCATCAAGGGCGCCTACCTCAAGCAGACCAGCGGCGCGGGCGCACAGTGGAAGTTGCGGTATTACCTCGGCTGGACCGCGAGCAAGACGGCCCGGTACCTGACCGGCGTCACGCTGCCTTCGGCGTCCGGGGTCTTCGGTGACGGCACCGACGAGGACAGCGAGACGGCCGATCCGCCGATGCCCTACTCGACGATGAAGGGCGATCTGTCCGGCGGCTGGACCGCGGGCGCACCACGCGCAGGACTCGGCGTCTACGTCACCGCCGAGCGGCTGGACGCTGCTGGCAACACCAACCTCACCACTGAGACCGAGATGGCGAGGCGGTAGCCGGTGGCGTACAACGCGGACCTGGCCCTGGCAATGCAGTACCTGGAATGGCCTGCGAGCACCACCACGCACCCGACAGCGGTCAACGCTGCCCTGATGTGGGCGGCGGTCTACCAGCGCATGCTGACCAAGCTTGCGGCCTGCGGCGTGACCGTGGTTGCGAGCACAGGCAGCGAGGCCATCGCCAAGGACATCGAGGCGAAGCTGACCAGCGGCACAGTGGGCAGGGCCAACGACCTGCAGGTCCGCGGCGAGGTCCAGCCCTACACGGATTGGCTACTCGAGGACGGGGAGACGCTTCTAGAAGAGTTGTGCGGCTACGACTTCGCCGAGGCAGCAGGCGCCACGGTCACGCGCAAGGGCACGCGCCCGCGCAGCATGGCCACCGACTACGCGAACGACGACCTCGACACAAGCGACTACCAGTCGCCGCTTGCCAGCCGCAAGCTGGACAGCGACCTATGACCGACGGCTTCCTGCAGCTCAAGATCGAAGGCCCCCGCGGCACCGTCGCGCAGGCGCAGATCAAGGGCAACCTCGCAAAGATGCGGGCGTCGTGGCTGCCGGATACCTTCAAGGCGTTCGGCGACTACGTCCGGCAGGTCGTGCTCAATCGCAACTTCGCCAGCGAGGGAACCTACCTCGGCGGGCGGTGGCAGAGCATCGACCCTGAGTACCGCGCATGGAAGATCCGCGTGTTCGGGTCACAAGCCAATTTCATCGGCCGTCGCTCGCTCGCCCTGCGTCACGCGATGACCATGGCCAACCCCAAGCCGTTCACGCGAGCAGGCCCCCCGGGGCGTACCATCCGAGCAGTGCCGATCCTCGACTACGACGCGCGCAGCGTGACCATCGGCGCAAAGGTCTACGAGAACGGCAACGAATACGCCGAGCACTTCGACGCGAGCCGCCCCGTCTTCGGCGAGGGCAAGATGCCGCAGGAGATCGAGATCGAGGGGGGCAAACTGCTGTCACTGCCATACCTTTCGAGCACGCACACCGACGAGTTCGGCAAGCCCTCGTACGACAACAACGCCTTCCCCTCCAAACAGGTGACCAACTTCCTGAGCGTGCGCGCACTGCGGGCGGCGGCATCATGACCGCACGCTTCGCCGATGCAGCGGGGGACCACCTGTCAGCGTTCCTCCAGGACGCGACCACGGGGATCGCCGCGCGCTGCACGGACATCAACACCCGCGAGTCTGACACCCTGCTGCCGACGACCTGGAATTTCCCCGACCACAAGCGCCCGCGTCAACCGCGGCTCCCATTCTGCGCCCTGTCGTTCGAGGAGAGCGACATCGTGGCGCGGCAGAAGGTCGCGGGCAAGTATCCGTACCTCTACACCGTGGTTCTCGGCGTGGGCAAGCAACACACGTTCGGCAGCCCCGCCACCGAAGAGGCGATGAAGCGCCGGCTGGAGTGGATGCTGCGCGAGGTCTTCGACGAGGAGAGCGCTTGGCACGGGTACAACCTCGCCGACCGCGTCGTTGACGCCTTCCTCGGCCCCGTCGGCGGCGGGCTGGTACGGCTCGAAGAGTTCGGCGAAGAGCGCGCGATCATGATGGGCGGCCTGTGCCGCATCACCCTGTATGAAACGCACACGCACCCCTAGGAGCGGACATGTCTCAGACGAAGTTTGAATCCGGGATCTCTGGCGGGCTGGTCTTCATCAGGCTGCAGGCCGCGAACACGTACCAGACCCCCGGCGAGATCCCGCTGGCCGCGAATGCCATGTCGGTCCGTGAGATCGAATGGGAGTGGGACCGTCCGCAGAAGCCCCGCGCTGACCAGAACCGCACCATGGCCAAACAGGGATCGATCCGCGGCATGGCGCAGGGCACGTTCCGCATGCTCGCCGACCTCATCCCGTCGGGCAACGTGGCCAACGAATGGGACGGGCAGCTCCTGTTCCTGACCGGGATCTTCGACGATGCGGTGACCACGCCCACTGCTACCACCGTCAGCGGCGCGGGCTCGACCGTGCAGATCATCGACGTTACCAGCGCTGCCGCCATCGCGGTCGGCGACACGGTCGGCTTCACCGACACCAACGGCAACGTCTGGGGCCGTCGCGTGACCGCGGTAGACACCGCCGCCACCCCGGACAACATCACGATCGAGTGCCCGCTGACGTTCACCCCGGCCACTGGCTCGGCCGTCACGGCGTCGAAGTCGTACGCACTGAGCAACACCGCCGAGGACACGGCGTTCACCCTGTGGCACAAGATGACGCACGGTGGCGTGCGCCTCGGTGGCTGCGTCATCAACAGCTACAAGTTCGTCTGGGGCAACAACGACTCCCCGATGCTCGAGGTCGCAGGGTTCTTCCGCGAGTTCGGACAGGGCCGCCCGTCCACGCTCGACGGTGGGATCGACAACTCGCAGACGACCATGGACGTGGCATCAACCGACTGGAAGGGCATCACCGAGGGCGCGATCCTGACCATCGAGGCCGAGGGAGCCAACACCGCCGAGGCCGTCTACGTCAACGCCGCGGTCACCAGTGCCACCCTGACCATCGAGAGGAACAAGGACGGCGTCGGCGCCAGCGCGCACGCAGGTTCGGCCGTGGTCGTGGTCTACGAGCCCACACCGACCCTAGCCGGCAACCCCTTGCCATCCGACGGTGCCGAGGTCGATGTCAACCTCGTCGACGCGGCGGCATCCTCGCAGCTCGAATCCGAGAGCGGTAGCCTCGAGTTGGTCGGCGGGGTCAAGGAACGGGTACGCGGCCATGGAGATCCCTACGCCATCCAGGGCTACATCAAGAGCAGCGACCTCAGCGCTTCCCTGTCCATCTCGACGTGGGCGGAAAAGATCACGTGGGACTATTTCTACCGGCACTACTCCGCCGACGAGCGGCCCTGCGTCGTGCAGTTCGGCACCACCGCCGGGGCGATCTTCGTGATCAACCTCGCGCGGCAGGTGTTCGACGACCCGAAGATCCGAGGCAACAGCGACGACCACGTGGCCGCCACCCTGGACAGCACAAGCCGAGGCAGCCGTACGGGCACCTCGATCGCATCCATCGCCACCCTGTAGGGCGGCACAGCACGGAGGGGAAACCGTGAGCTGGGCAATTGACAGAAGGTTCATACCGACGACCGCAGGCAACGACACCGCCGACGAGGGCGAACAGATCGTGATCTGGTACAAGCCGTTTGCAGTGGGGGCGCGCGAGCAGTTCGTGCGCGACTGCGCCGACGTGGCCGCCCGCATGGTCGACGAGGCGAAGCCGACGCAGGACGCAATGAACGCGCTGCGTGCGAAGATCGACGCGGGCGAGGCAGTCGACGACGCCGAGGTGTCAGACCTCGTGCGGCGTGCTTCGGAGATCCAGTCATCGCAACAGGAGGCGCTACACAAGCTCGCGTTCGAGCGCGTCACGAAGGCCAGCCGCGGCGACGACGTGGTCACCGACTGGCACACCGTCTGGGAACGTGTCGCCGATGACGCCCCGCTGACGCAGGAGATCGCCGAGCACATCATCGAGTCGGCAGCGGTGAGGGCCAAGGAAGTCCCTACCTCCGCATCGCCCTCCACTGGACCGCAGGGGGGATAGATGCGAAGCGACAGCGGCGAGAATACGAGCGAGCGCCGGATCGGTACTGGACCCCTACCGCGTGCGGCCGTTCGTTCCTGCCGCGGGCTGGGGACGGTCACACGCTGCGCGGGGTCTGGCCACGCGACGACGTACCGACCGACTACTGGATCGCGGTCGACCTGTGGCGCAAGTGCGGCGAGCATCACCTGCCCGCGGCCGGCGCCATGGAAGACCAGGACGCGTGGTTGATGGACGCCTTCGACATCCTGCGGGCGACGGACGCGACCATCCGCGCGGCGCGTGAAAAGGAATGGCGGAAGACGAAGGGACTTGACTAGTGGCCGGTGGCGCGAAATGGACCCTGTCTGCTGACGGTAGCAAGGCCGTATCGGAGACCAAAAAGGTAGCCGATGGATTCGGCGGGGTAGAGAAGCAGCAGAAGTCCACGCTGACCTCTTCGCAAAAACTTGCCGTCGGCATCGTTACCCTGAACCAAGCGTTTGACTTCGCAAGCCGAGTCCTCGGCGGGCTGTCGCGGGCGTACGACGCCACGATCGGCAACGTCGCCGACCTGATCAACGAGCAGGCCGCGCTGGCTGATGACCTCGCCAAGACGGCGCGGGCGCTTGGTATGTCCACGCAGACGCTGCAGGATTGGCGTGTAGCCGCTGGATACGCCGGGATCGAAAGCGGGGTTCTGGACAAGTCGATCCTACGCATCAACAAGACGCTGGTCGACGCAGGCCGCGGGCTGTCAACCGCCACCGACCTGCTGGGCATGATCGGCATCGAGGCACACGACAGCAGCGGCCAACTGAAAGACGGCACCGACGTACTGCTGGAAATGGCCGACGCCTTCGAGTCGGGGCTGATTCCAGCGCAGCAGCAAGCCGCCATCGCATCGCAGCTACTCGGCGACCGAACCGGATACATGTCCTCGCTGTTGCGGGACGGGCGTGAAGCCATCGCCGATGCCGCCGACGAGCTGGAGCGATACGGCGCGTACATGTCCGATGACATGCTGTATGCATCCGAGGAATACGGCGACAGCGTAGAGCGCCTAGACCTCGCGCAACAGGGGGTCAAAAACACGATCTCGCAGGCGCTTACCCCCGTGTTTACCGCGTTCAATAACACCATGGCCGAGTCCGTCGGGACGGGCGGCAGTTGGCGGGCGATGCTGTCCAGCGTCACCCCGATCATTGACGAGCTAGCGATCACGGTGTTCGGATTTATCCAGGGTTTGCTGAGGCTTCCAACGATTATCGAGATGACAATCGAGGCTGTCGTCACCGCTTCCCTGATCGTCTTGCGCGATTTGATGGCGGAGATCGCTGGGATGTTTGCCAAGCTGGGCATGGAGTCCATGACGGCCAAATTCGCATCCGCGGCTGTCGCCCTCACCGCCCCCATCGATCGTATGACTGGCATGCTGCTAGAGGCCATCCAAGAGCTGCACGAGGCAGGCGTAGCAACAGAAGCCTTTGCCGAGCGGCTCGCCGAACTGCGGGCGGGCGGTACCCCCAGCGGTGGCGGTGGCGGCGGTGGCGGTGGCGACGGCGACGGCGCAGGTGCCGACATCGTGGTCCAGGGCGGCACGGCCATCAACCTCGACGACCTCGCGGACTTCACCATTCAAGGCGGCACCGTGATCGACCCGCTCGCCGAACAGACAGACACCGCTATCGAGCAGGCTGACCAACTTGCCCTAGCGTGGGGCGACGTGCAGCAAATGGTAAGGGGCACGGTCGAGCAGGTGGCAGCACTAGCGCAGAATGAGAAGAGCGCAACCGACGTCATGGCGTCTATCGTGCAGATCGCCCTGGACGTTGTGGGACAGGTGACGGGGCCTGTTGGCTCGGCCGTGACCGGGGTAGCAAGCGGACTGTTCTCCGCGTTCGGCGGGTCAGGGGACGCAGGTCTCATGCCAACTCTGGCCGATACAGGTGCTATGCCAGGGCTCGGTGGATCGCACTCGCTCATCATCCGTCGTAACGACGAGGTCGTGATGGACCCGGAAGGCACGCGCGAGTTGACGAGAACGCAGCGGCTTGTGAACGACATGATCACGCAGCCCGGCGGTATCGGGTCCGGCGGTGGTTTCGGCGGCGGCTCGGTTCGTGTGGTCGACGACAGGCCGGTCATGATCGACGGGCAGGTGTTGATGCGGATCGTTGGCGAGCGCCTCTACCGCACGAACCAGGGCGGGCGCGGGTACTTCACTGATACCGCGTTCGAGGGCGGCCGATGACTACCCCCCTACGCGCCTATCTGTATGAGGATCAGATCCTCCCGTCGACGTGGCTGCACGCGTCCACTGGCGTCGCAGGCGCAGGCGCCGACAACCTCGTCGACTTCCGGCCCGGCAAGATGGCTCAACTCGGTTCCTCGTTCGTCGTCCGCGCCACTGCAAGCGACTACATCCGGATCGCCAACAGCGACACGGGCGACACGGTAGGGTTTACCCTCGCCGATGACGGCTACACCGGCGCGGCTCTTGCCACGTACCTCACCACCGCCATAGCCGCGGAGTTCGCAGCCAATCCAGGCTATGTCGATCCGGTGGTCGTGGTCACGTACGACAACACCACACGAAAATTCACGTTCGCCAGCACGGCCAACACGATCATCTACTGGACGTACAACGCCGCGACGGCTGGCCTCGCCGTGTTGATGGGCTGGGACGGGGACGCCGACACGGCAGCAGGCACGAGCCACGTCGGCGATAACGCCACGTTTGTCAAGGACCGCCAGTGGTGCGCGTGGGATCTCGGCGCCGCCGCAGAAGAGCCGGAAGCGTTCATGGTCTACGCCACGAACCTCGGCAGTGCGGACAAGTTCTACCTGTACGGCCATGACACCGACCTCGGCAGCAACCCCGACGACTGGGAGGGGGCGCTATACAAGAGCGGCGCTACCACCGTCACGCACAGCGAGGTCAACGACTTGCTGGTCTGGGACACCACGATCAGCGGACTCCACAACCGGATGCGGTACTGGTCCCTGCAGTGGACCCGCGGCGGTGTTCAGGCCAGCATGCCGAACGCAAAGATCGGGGTAGCCGGCGCGTGGGACGATGCGTTCTTCGACGGCGAAGACTACACCCCGGAGGCAAATTTCCGGGTACCGTGGCGCAGGATCGTCAACCGCGGGCAATCCGTCGTTCGGTCGGTGGCCGGCGGCGGGATCAACATCATCGACAACCGCGGCAACGTCGACGTGATTCTACCGTTCGAGGACTGGGACCGCGCAACGTATCGCGCCATCGAGTCGCTATACGACCGCCACGGCGTCAAGCCGTGCCTGTGGGTGCCTGACATGGACGACCCCCGCGGGACAGCAGGGTACCCGCCTGACGCGGTGTACGGCTGGATCTCGCAGTGGGAGGGCGCCACGATGGACGGCCCCGGAGACTACACGACGTTTTCGATCGGGCTGTCTGGGATTCCCATGCCGCCAGTGGGGTCGATCTAGTGGCGTTCGAGGACATCAAGGATCTCACGTCGACCACGATCCTGCTGTTCGTCGAGATGGACGTCTACGACAGGGACGCCGAGACCACGACAACGCTGTACTTTGGCGAGGCCGAGGTCACGACGGACCAAGTTGACGGCACCCTGCGGCACTGGGAAGGCCGCGTAAACGGATGGAGTACCGATCACCCTGACCCTCCGATCGGTCAGTCGCGGTGGTCTCACCCTGTTGCGGAGTTGTCCGTATGGCTTGGCCCCGAAGCGGGCGACCACGCCGACGATCTGTGGGACTACTTCACCGACGATCACCAGTGGGACGGCGCGGCGTGCACGGTGCGGCTCGTCGACATGTCACAGGCCGCGGGAGCCGGTGCGCGAGACGAGATCATCGGCACGATCCAAGGCCACCCCGACAGGCTGCAGGCGTCGGCGTTCTTCCGACTGCACGTCGAGGGTAACCACTTCGGCAAGCGGCTTACCTGCAACCGTCTCGGCGTGCCGACGAAGTACGACACCGGGATCGTGCAGCCGGCGCGGCAGGACCCGACCACCCCCGACGAGATCCTCAATGGCGCGGTGACAGCGGCGGATACATCGTGGGTGCTGACCACGTTCTACGCCGCCTTCGAGAACGTCGGTCGCGTGGTCAAGTGCGAAAACGAGTTGGTCTACATCGGCGCCTATGACATTCCGACGAAGACCCTTAGCAGCCTGATCCGGGGGTACGCGGGGACCACCGCGGCCAGCCACGCCAACGGAACCGAGGTCCATGTCTTCCGCAACGGGCCGCACCCGCAGGCACTGGCCGGTGCGTCGTTCGGATCGCATCTGCCGTTCATCTTCGGCCAGCAGGCGTCGAACCGTGGGATCATCATCGAGCCCTACGCGATCAGTAATACCGATGTCGGCGCCACCGGCAACGTCGAGTTCTACTTCTCACGCGGCGAGGACGCGAGCGCTCATAACCAGTGGTCGCGCATCGCGGGGGCCTACGCCGACGACGGCAACCCCGTCACCTACAACGACTTTGACAGCGTGTTCCCCGACGTGGCTGGCACGGGATACCACTACGAGCCGTGGCTTCTGCTCGCAGGCTGCTACACCGCAGACGCGTCGATACAACCTGCCGTGTCCGGGTGGGCGTCCAACGCTGACGGTATGTGGTTGCGAGTCTCCGGGGTCCAGGACGGTGCGGCGCACGTCCACCGCTACGCGTGCGGGGTGGCCAACTACCTCGCCGTAAATCAGCGGTGGGGCTGCGCGCTGTCGTCGCCGTTCGTCGCAGGGGTGATCACTGCGTGGGACTCCGGCGCATGGGCCGACGAATACTCAGAGGCGTTCTACGAGAACATCGAGGGGATCATTCCCGCCTTCGGTGACACCGCCGATCCCCCCTACCTCTGTGACGCGCTGCAGGAGCTGTGCGATCTCGTCTCGTCAGACCTGTTCGTGCGTGGCGGGCTGCTGTATCCGAAGCGCCGCAAGGTCGCTGCAACGGCTGACTTCACCGTCGAGCCCTACCACATCGCAGGCGCCAAGCCCCTTCGCTTGAGAGACCCGCAGTCCATCTACTGCAACGAGTTCACCTTGGCCACCGATCAGACCGTGTACACCGAGCCGGACGTAGCCAACACCTCGGCGCCCGTGCCCGTGCCGTACACCGCGCTACTCCGCAGCGACGACGAGATCACCGCGTTCAACAAGGTCGTCAGCAAGTCCAGGTCAACCCGGTGGTTCCGTCTTCGTATGTCAGAGGCATACGACCCGACGCCAGGTGGTACCGACGGGGTGAACCATATCGAGTATCTCGAGGGCGCCGCCAAGGAAATGATGGACCACCGCGCGCAGGCGCAGGTCTGGTACGATGCCGTCCTTACCGAGTCGTGCGCGTTCCTGCAGCAGGGCGACACCATCGACTTCAACATCGACGGGATCACCACCACAAGCGGGCAGCTCCGCGGCATCCGCAAGACGAGGCCGCAGTCTCAAACACAACTACCCCCGATCGAGGTCCGCACCTTGTCGTGGCACATCAATTTCTAGGAGGTCTTCATGACCTGGGACCATTCGCAGAAGATGACACGGGGCGTGTACGACGCCGACGATGACACCTTCGTCGACGTGGCCGAAGGGCTGCGCGAGACGGGCGGGCCTACGACCCTGACCGCGGGGGCCGTGGCCGATGGACAGGGGATCGCCCGATCCGGAACCACCTACTCCGGTGTGGCGGAACAGCGCCAACGATCCAACACGCTCTACGTCGACGGCACGAACGGCGACGACGCAGCGCCCACCGCGGCCGGCTATGCGACCATCGCCGCTGCCGTGACCGCGGCAAGTGCGGGCGATACCGTGCTGGTTTCGGCGGGCGCCTACACCGAGCAGATCGACGACACGGTGGGTGTATTCCTGGATGCCGAAGGCGTGACCCTGACCACGAGCGCATCCCCCGGCCTGACGATCACCAACGGATCGCGCGTTCGACTCGGTACGATGACCGTGGCTGGCGGCCACATCGGCGTGCTACAGGCCACCGCCGCCGCGCGTGCTATCTGCGACATCGAGACGATCAACGTGGGCGCGTCCAGCTTCGGAGCGATCAACACAGCCGCCGACGCGATCCTCGTCATGCGCGGATCGACCATCAACCTCGCCGCCGCTGGTTTCGGACTCGGTGACGTGACGAGCAGCGACGGCCACATCGACGTCGACTACGCCAACATCTACGCCGACGGCGCTGCAGGGATCGGCCTTGCCGCCTTCGGCGCAGGATCGATCGAGGGATTCATCGGCCACATTCACGATCTGGCCGGTACTATGACCGCGATCAGCGCACAGGGCACGGGCGCTATCGAGATCATCACCTCTGAGATCGAGTGCGCGACCGGCATCCTAGTTGGGGCATCTGCGACGGTGCGCGTGACAGCCAATCAGATGGCCTGCACGGCGGCATACAACGTCACCGCGGGCGGCACCCTCGCGATCATCACGGGAACCCTCGCAGGATCGGAGACGGGGACCGCGACGGTTGCCACGGCCACCGATGTCGAGACCAACACCACACACACCGCCGGCGACGGGTCCGACCATGCCGACGTGGCAAGCAACACCGCGTCACGCCACTCCCACGCGAACAAGAGCGAGTTGGACAAACTCACCGACGGCGACCACGACGTGCGGACGGACAACCCGCACGCCACGAACCTGGCCAACATCGGCACCGGCACGATCTCAAACCTCGACGCCAAGGTCACCGACGCCACCATGCTCGGCAGCGTGGACGAAGACGACATGACCAGCGACTCGGCTACCCTCGTGCCGACGCAGCAGTCGGTCAAGGCGTACGCCGACGCCAATGCCGGGGACGCGCTGCGGTGGATCTTGGACATGTCCGGGACAACGCACGACTTCACAGGCGGGGTCACCGATCCCGATACGGGGTTCACCGTGACCGCCGTCGCCGGCGCCCTGAACGAATGGACGACGCTCGAGCGCAGCAGCAGCGGCATTCGCGCGCAGCTCAACAACGCCACCGGCCACCAAGTCAAGGCGCGGATCACGCTCGACCTCCCGGCCTCGATCCCCCTGGCGATCATGGACGGGT
>Ga0233431_1002578_pt1 | contig 24890 bp, 19 predicted proteins | sample SI_118_April2016_FD_179867 | JGI IMG/M metagenome (GOLD analysis project Ga0233431, IMG submission 179867) | Seawater microbial communities from Saanich Inlet, British Columbia, Canada - SI_118_April2016_200_MG | ecosystem: Environmental > Aquatic > Marine > Inlet | place: Canada: British...
CCTCACTCAAAAGAGCGCCTTTGATATCTTCCGGCAGCGGCAGATCGACCAGAATTTCCTCCATCGGCCTGCTCATCAGCGTGTCGATCATAGAGAAAATTCCCATGAAGAACAGGTCCGAACTCCGGTCTTCCAGATTCCCGTCTTTTGCAACCAATTCGCAAAACCGCGCCCTCACAAGAGAGGTCACCAGAATTTCCTCCGGTTTGTCGGATGCCATGCCGCGCATAATGATAAGAGATACCCATTTCCGGAATTCACGGACACCCATAAGAACGAGCGCCTGTTTTATGGAATGGATCTCGGTACTGAATGCAAAAAACGCGGAATTAATAAATCTCAAAAGCTTAAATGATATCGAAACATCACTTTTTACGATCATTTCTATTTTGTCAAAATCTATTTCCGGCCTGTTTACTTCCTGCAGGATCTTGAGCTGGGCAATCTTGTTTCCGGGAATATCCTTGCTTGAGATAATTTGCGGCTTGCTGAAAAAATAACCCTGAAAATACGTGTAACCGTCCTTGACGGCTTGATCGAATTCCTCCTGCGTTTCAACCTTTTCGGCGAGGAATTTTATTCCTTTCGGCGCGAATTTTTTAACAATTGCAGCACGTTCTTTTTCGTCAGAAAGCGTAAAATCAACTTTGATAATATGAGCGAGGTCAATAAGAGGCTGGAATTTAGGTTCGAACACAAAATCATCGAGCGCCAACGTGTATCCAAGATCCCGGAGCTTTTTACAGGCATCGATTATACCCTGGGTGGGCATAATATCCTCGAGAAGTTCAACGACAATATCATCTTTGGGGAGAATCGTCGCGGTCTCGTCCATGAGCAAATTTTCGGTGAAATTGATAAACGCTTTTCGCCCGCGGGTCAATGACTCCATACCGATAACAAGAAAACTGTCGGTAATTACTCGTGAAGTCGCAACGTCGCCGTCGATTTCCGAAAACTCATTCTTATCATGACCGACACGAAACAGCAGTTCGTAGGCATGAACTTTCAGTATCTTGTTAAAAATCGGCTGCCGTGCAACAAAAACTTCCATTTAAATGACCCTTTTTCGGCGAAACAATATATATACAGGAGCACACCAACACTATAACCTACATGCAAAGACAGATTGAAATATATAACTTAATTTTTATTAATCAAACCTTTTTTTCGATCCATACAAAGAACCGATAATTGTTTCTACAGTGATGTCATCCATACAGAAACGGCTCGGCATTCTGCATGGCGACGAACCGTGAATACTGCACGGGCTGCATTCGACGCCGGAATGAAAAATAGAGACGGAGGGATAGCCCGGACAAAAGCCGAGAACCGGATGTGTGGGGCCGAAAACGGCTGCGCACGGCACACCGAGCGCTCCTGCGATGTGCATGGGGCCGCTGTCGTTCGTCACAAGGCTGTCCAACTGTGAGATCACGCCGACCGTCGCTGCAATATCGATCTTTCCGGCAAGGGACACCGGTTCAGTGCCCATCATTTCGCCGATCCGGCCAATAACCGGGATATCGTTTTTGTCGCCGAGGAACACCGGCACATCGCCGTTGGCGGTAATTGCGTCCGCAAGGCCCGCAAACGAATGCTCGTTCCACATCTTTGTTGAATGACGAGATCCTGGGGCGATCCCGATTATTCTATGATCACGCTCATCGTTTTCAATATTGAGCGCCGATCGTGCGATACCGGCGTTTTTTTCATCTGTGAAAATTTTCGGCATCTCCCGCCATAATACACCGAGCGGTTTCAATGTATCCATGATATTTCCGAGAACATCGAACAGGCGGCGGTATCTGTTTCTCGACAGGATCATGAGACGGCGGGCGAGTGACTGTTTTCTGATCCGATATTTTTTCGGCGATTTGAGCGCGGAGGCGACCAGAATGCTCCGAATGGATCCGTGAAGGTCCACGATCGCGTCAAACTCTTTCCGCCCGAGGAGTTTCACTATCTCAAACGGGCTTTCGTTCCCGGTGATGCCGATTACTTTAAATATCCGTTCATCGTTCTCGAATATCTGCGAATACGGCTGCTTCGTGAGATAATAAAGATGAGATTCCGGGAAATTCCGTTTCAACGCCTCGACCGCCGCGGAGGTAATAACAACATCGCCGAGCGAGCTGAAACGAATAATTAATATATCCATAAATCCTTATTGCGCATTTCTTTCCTGAATATGCCCGGTAGCGTCTTTCCCTTTCGGATACGAGCCCAAAAATTTCAGAAACGCAGCAATCTCCTCGAGATGAGCGATGGCTTTTTTGGTTACTTCCTGCCTGATATCACCGCCGAAATCCAGATAAAATATGTATTTCCACGGAGTCCCGTGCAACGGCCGCGATTCAATCTTATACAGATCGATATCACGAAGCGCAAAAACACTGAGGCTTTTAAACAGTCCGCCGGGGATGTTTTTTGTCGAAAACACGATAGAGGTTTTCGAGTCCGGAACCTCGTCGTTCAGCTCGCGCGAAAGAACATGAAACCGTGTAAAATTCATGTGATTGGACTCGATACCCGACTGGATAATGTCGAGGCCATAATCGGCGGCAGCCTGAGCGCTTGCGATCGCTGCTTCCTCGGTCGAGCCGCTTTTTTTTATGTCGCGTGCCGCGCCGGCAGTGTCGTACACGCTGACAAGCTCAACATTGTCGAGCCCGGATAGAAATTTTTTACACTGCTGCAGCGCCTGTGGATGCGAATAGACCCGTTTTATCTCCGGGAGTTTCACTCCCTTGTTGACGATGAGATTGTGAACGATCCTGAGTTTTATCTCGCCGGTAATGAAAAGGTCGTGATCGAGCATAAGATCATAATTTTCATGAATACTGCCCGTTAACGAATTTTCGAACGGCAGCATGCCATGATCGGCCTCTCCACTGCTTACCGCCTCATATACCTCCACAAACGTCTCTTTCGGAACGACCGTGACGTCACTTCCGAAAAACTCACACGTGGCAAGCTCGCTGTATGCGCCGAGCTCACCCTGAAAAGCTACTTTTATCATATTACCTTTAACTTGTTAAATGTCCGTGATTATTTTTTCTTTTCTTTCTTCGGCTCTTTTTCTTTCTCTTTGCTCTTTTTAGGAGCGTCCGATTTCATCCCTTTTAAAGTCTCGAGCACTGCCGGAACAAGATCAATGACGCGTGTGACTGTCGCCTCTCGGCTCTTGAGCGGAAGGATCTGCGCTTTGCCTTTCGATACCACGACAAATGCGACAGGTTCGATCGTTGCGCCGCAACCCGCTCCGCCGCCGGACCCTTTTTCGGTGTTTTCGCTGTTTTCACCACCGGCAACGCCAAAACCGAATGTAACTTTGGAAACCGGGATGATCACCGATTCCTCGGCCTGAACCGGTTCGCCGACGACTGTCTCTGAGCGCACTGTTTCTTTGATCTGCTCCATTACGTCCTTAGCAATTTTACTGATGTCCATAAATCATACCTCCTGAATGGCAAGTGTGCTATCCGAATTGTGCTTTTTACGTTTATATTCCCGGATAATACCGATGATCATCGGCATCCGTTTAATGAGCTTTCTCCAGAATATATGGCTGAAAAGCGTGACTTTCGTGTCCAGCTCCCCATTGAGCGCCGTCTTTGAAAAATCCCATGATTGTGTGATCTCGAACGGCTTCGGCAGGATACTGTTCACAATAAAAATAATCCCGATCAGTTTTCCTGTAAGCGAGGGATTGCCGAATCCGAATTGTACGTACGCCGAGAACCGGTCGACACGGAAAATCTCATAAAGATCCGAGAGCGCCAGACCGGCATGGCCCTTGTATTCGATCCATTTATCGTAATGTGATCTCATTCTGTCCGCAAGGGGCGCTTTTTCTTTTATCTCAGGCTCTTTTTTCGCTTTTTTCTTTTTCGGCCTCTCCGAAACATACTTCACAATGGGCTTAATATCGAATGAGACCACGTTCCACGACAGCAAATATACCGACAGCTTCATACCGTCCCGCCGGTATGCGAATCCTCCACCGAGCAGGCCGGCAAAAATCATGATCCTCCCGGATACCGCAAGCGCCTCATGCGATCCGCCGGCAGACCGAACAACGATTGTTACCGGAAGCACGATCATGAGAAAAAAAATCACCGCACCGGCAGTTAAACAATATAAAAATATTTCAAGCATGGCGGTATATACTCCGGCACCAAAAAAACTGTTCAACCAGTAATAGAATATAAACTATACTCCAAGTCAAGAGCTTTCTTGATTAAAAAATGTTCATATTCATCTTTTCTTTTGGAAATCGCACTCTGCCGCATTATTTTCAATACATTGAAAAAGGAAAGGCAAACCATATGAAAAAAATACTGGCAGCCGTTTTGACAGCGGCACTATTGACCGCGCTGTCTGCGGGATATTCCGCCGCAGAGAACACTGTCCCGTCAGATTTTGAGGTCCTCGCCGATATGTGCTCCGCAGGTTTAAAGGCAATTATTGAGCAAAACCCGCCGGAGTCATTTGGGACTTCCCCGAAAAGCGTATTCATATCATACGCTTACGGAATCGGGCTCTCGGGAGTGACAAAAGAACATATCGAGGCGGCTCTGACCGAATCGGGATTTTCGATCGCTTCCGGTAAAAGTGCATCCGATTATATTCTTACCATATCGGTCATCGGCGCGAGTGTCAATCTCGCCGGACGTAACGGCTCATATGACCGTACGGCGCACATCAATATCCATGTGAAATGCGTTGATCTTTCTCAAAAAGTCCTGTTTGCGGCAGGGCGCGCCGAATCGTATTCCGACACCATCCCGAAAAGATCGCTGCGCCTGACAAATAACATCGGAACATTCGCGAAAAACCTTGAACGCCGGCTGATCCGGCCGCGTTTCAACAGAATACGGCTGCTATCGCTGCTCATTCTCTCCGGAGGATTGGTCTATTTAGCGTCTGTATAATATCGACGGGACGACGAAACCCCGAAAAGGCGATCATCAGAGAATACCCGCTGTTTTACGGCACCCCCTGTAAAATCACTCAATAACTTTTTCAGCCTCTGCCATAACCACAACCGGAACCTCATTATTTTCACCGAGAAGGGATTCGGCCACCCCGGGATCAATCGAGCGGTAATTAAGCCTGGCACGTACCGTGAGCGGCAATTTCAGCGCCTTCGCAGTGAAAAACGTTTCATCGTCATATCCCTTTGGAGGAATACGGCGATCGGTCAGCATCACCGCCGCGGTCGCCACGTTCAGCGTGGGATTCCCCTCGGAATCGCCGAACACGGTATTGAATACGCATGTTCCGTCCGAAAGACTGCCGTCCGGATTCAATTTCCCCGACGAGTATACCGTTTTGCCTTTACGGTCGGTCACCTCAACCTCGAGCCACATCTGCCTGAACTCGGTTACGCCTGTCGGGAGCATGTGTCCCGCGCCCTCGTTTGAAACGCGTACGGTAAATGACGAGAGGCGTTTTCCGCTGTCATCCGGAATCGAAATATCGAGAACGGCGGCATGTTTGAGACGTTCCGCGGCAAGCTCCGCCCACTGGGGATATCCCAGAAGCGCTGTGGTAAATGTGTTTGCCCCGATCACGCTGTGGCGGTATATATGGGGGCGATCCACACCCATGGGCGCTGATTGTCCGGGGAAGTCGGGCCGCTCTGTCATCCCGGTCGAGGGAATTCCGGGCGCCTGATGCATGTGGCAATCCTGACACGCGACAACTTTCGATTCATCGGCGGAATTATACGGGCTGTTATACCATTCGTCATAGGTGCCCTCGAGCTTTGTTATATGCGACAAATGATAGACGTTATGGCATGTTCCGCATATCTGCGATGAGGCGTGAATATCTGAGAATACCGTCTCATGATACATGGATTCCGCATCGTCACGGGGTCCGCGTTTCACACCCGGATCATCTTCCCCGTTACCGGGATCGGTGTTGAATGAGGCGTTGCGGAGCTCGACAATCTCATTTATGCTGTGGCACATGTCGCAGGAAATGGAGTATTTTGTGACATCGTCGACATTATCGTAATTGTCCGACGTACCTTTTATCTGTCCCGATCTGTATGCGATTGGATTATGGCACCCGATACAATGTTCTGCATCGGCAACTTCGCCGGGTTCGGAGACAAGGCCCACAAACAGTTTCGTCGCCGCACGGAAAAGCGGATCGGCGGTCGCCTGCGAATGCATGGTGCCGTTCCACATGTCGAAGATCTCTTCGTGGCAGCCCCCGCAGTTCTCGGGGGAGATGAAGCCCTCGAGCCGGAACGGTTTCAGATCCTCGTGGAGATACGTTTTGTGACCGATCGTCTCACTTCGGGAAACAATAGAGCTTATAATACAGAGAAAAACAATTATACCGACACTCTTTTTCATGATCATTCTCTTTTCTTTGATGCCCTGTCAAGCAGACGTTTCTCGCTGTCTGAAAGGCTGTCCATGCCGTCGCGTGCGATCTTATCGAGTATTCTGTCAACTTCTCTGTCAATATCGGGATGAGGGCTATCGGATCCGCGTTGTGATCCGGCAGATTTTCCGCCCTCGGTTACTGTGAATTTTCGCGCTTTAAATACGTTTATGAAATTTTCAATATGCGCCATGATCTTCCATCCGTACTTCAGATAGATATATCCGGTGATTCCGCCGCCCACATGCGCAAAGACGGCTATTCCTCCGGCATTTCCGCTCAATCCTTTGAGAAGATCGAATCCCCCGAAAATTAATACCATGTGCCATGCTTTCATGGGCAGGATTCCCATTATGAATATCATGCGGTTCGGCCACATTAGACCGTACGCCACAAGCACGCCGAATATTGCGCCGGACGCCCCGACTGTGGGGATTACGCTGCTTGAAAGCCCGATCATCGCGGTAATCACGACCAGCACACCGCCGCCGAGCCCGCAGATAAAATAGTATTTCAGAAAATCGCGGCTTCCCCAGTTCGTTTCAAGCTCGGTGCTGAACATCCACAGCATGAGCATGTTCCAGAAGATATGACTGAATCCGCCGTGAAGGAACATGTGGGTAAAAAGCTGCCAAATCCAGAATTTTTTTAGAACAAGAATGGGAACGAGACCGAAGATAACGTTCCATCTGACAACCGGGAGCATTACCGTCGCGGCGAATATCGCCACATTAGCGATGAGAAGCGCCTTCACAGCCCGCGGTAAACCCCGTCCGATACTTTGATATTGATACATATATTTGATTTCCTTACAATTTGCTGCGGTTATACGTTATAGAACAATATAAAAATCTAAATTCAATAGAGCAATTTCTTTCTCGGGGGCTGCACTCCGATCTACACGTCTGAGAAAGATATGTGGTTTTTTCCGCAACGTTGCTGCGAGGCCTTTCACTGAAGCAGTTCGATCCCGGGCCTGAACTGTTTTCACGAGATTGGGCGTTTTTTAGACTGACTGAACGTTCAGTCAGTCTAAAAAGAAATAGCGGCAACGACACAACCACATTATCAAAAAATGCCTTTTTTCTGAGACTCCCGGCACAACTTCCTGCGCGTAGATGCGCTGAAGTAATGCAATCACCGGGCTGATTTGGGTATTTACAAATCGAGCGTTTATCATTGACTGACCGTTCAGTCAGTCTAAAAAAGATTGAATCAGGAATGCAGCGCTAAATCATGAGGTTGAAAGGTTTTTGCATTGACTGACCGTTCTGTCAGTCTATAATAAAAACCTCCCGTCCGGCAATTTGCAGAACATTTACCCGCAAAAATGTTTTGTTTTCGAGTTATCCCCGGATTATGTTTATGTGTGGAGGAATGTCAGATGACAGATTATTTAAACGGAAGAGTGGCCGTAAAAGTCGGCGACATTACGGAAGAAAAAGTTAACGCTATTGTCAATGCCGCGAATTCGTCGCTCATGGGCGGCGGCGGTGTGGACGGCGCAATTCACCGCGTTGGAGGATCCGCGATAAAGGCTGAATGCAGAAAACTGCGTGAGACGCTGTATCCGGAAGGCCGTCCCACGGGTCAGGCGGCGTCAACAACAGCCGGGAACCTTTCCGCGGACCATGTGATCCATACTGTCGGCCCGGTCTGGCGCGGCGGTAATGCGGGCGAGGAAAAACTTCTGCGGGAGTGCTATGTCAATTCGCTCTATGCCGCGCGTGAGAAGGGATGCGGAACGGTCGCGTTTCCTGCGGTCTCCACCGGCGTGTACGGATTTCCGAAAATCAAAGCCGCATATATCGCCTCAAAAGCGGTGAAAGAGTTCCTCGAAAAAGAAGATTCCGTCTCAAAAGTGACCTTCGTGTTTTTCAGCGAATCCGATGCGCAGATATTTATCGAGCATTGCGTGTTTTAATAGTATCTTCAGACGCAACAATCCGGTTGATCCCGCAAATTCAGTTCAAATTCGCGTTACATATTTGAGCGGGCAATCTCCGTATAACTCTCAGACTAGTGCCCGGGGATGCCATCCCCTTTTTCAGCGAGCATGATGCGCAATTATTTAACGAACACTGCGTGTTTTGAACGGGATTGCCGGCTCAGTCTCCTTCGTGCCCGGGGCGCAAGTCCTCAGTGCCCGCCGCCCTCGCCTCTTTTTTGGATGACGGTATATACCTCGCTCGGAGCAATACCGTTCTCTTCGGCGATTTGTTTCAACGTCTGACCGGGACCGGTGGCTTCGATGCCGTTACGGCCGAGTTTCCCGATCACTCTGTCGATCTGCATCCCGAATTCATCCGACACCTGCTGAAGCGTCTGAAGCTCCGTGTGCGGTGCGGGAGCGACTGCGGCGCCCTCTTCCCAGGAGTTTTTTATCGATTCGCCGAAATCCATCGTTGTGCTGAACGGCGGAAAACCGAAAAGCGTCCCCGTGAAAACCACAAGGGTCAATATGACCGCAAATGAAAATTCCTTTTTGATCCCGATGTTTCTCGAGATTTTGTCCCGTAAATAGCTCAGAAATGTTTTCCAGTTGAAAAAAATATGAATTGCAGAGAAAATAATAAACAGAAAACTGAAAAGAGTATGCACGGCAGCCCAGTCTTCCTTGGTCAGCCCGAACATAGTCCAGTTGATCCAGAACGCGACCCGTCCCGGAGGAACAATATACAGCACGATACCGGTGATAGAGATAACAAGAAATGAAAGCATCAGGTTGAAACTTGTAAATCTTCGCCAGCTGAACGTGTTATTTTTCATGTAAAACCCCCCTTATAAAACATTGATTGCCATGTTATAACATAATAGCTATAACAATATAATCAATTAAAGCAGGGTCATCAACAATATTTTTTGAAAAACATCTTCTCTTTCCGGCCGCCCCGCCGGGAGAATGCCATATTTTGGCAGGACAGCCGTCAAACAGTATCAGACAAAACGAGAGGCGCATCGTCCTATTGCCCGGATCGCAAACCCCGGTTTTCAACCATGTTAACAAAAAACCGTTTTGCCATTGCTGACTGCGGCATATCCGAGCTCAGATTCGGCAGAATATCAAGCGTGCTTGCGATTATCTGCCCTCTGCCGAACGGGATCCGTGCGACTGCGGTGACAATGTCTTTTCTGCTTTGGGAGGCAAGCGCGACCACCGTTTCGTTTCCGGCATGGCCCATGTTTAGACCGCGGAGGCCGTTTCGGTAGAATATCTGATATTCCCAGTTCATTGACTGCGATTGCGGCAATCCCTTAAGCAGCGGGCTTTCTCCCACAAAGAGCCGTCCGTTGCCGCCGAACGACATGGCGCCGGTATACTGGATCGCCTGATACTCGTGGATCTTGTCCCACTGCTCCGCCCACGATGCGGCGTCCTCGATAACAATGAGAGTCGCGCCGTTGACGACCTGCTCCATTATCGGGCCGTAGACTGTCCGGCGGACGTCGTTAAAGTCGTGTGCGCCGACAATGATGAGGTCCATCTGCGGTCCGCTGTATGAGTTCCACGTCGTAAAATCCTGTACCGTGACGCCGCGCGCATCTTTCAGGAATGACGCTATCGCTCCGGAGGTATCTATCACTGCGATTTTCCCGGATATTTTCGGCCCGGCGGTGTAATCTACCGCGAACAATTTGTCAAAACCGGTGCATTTCACATCGCCTTTTCGGGAGATCCGGGCATTCAGCGTGTAATAGCCGTGAAGCACCGTGGCGGGAAGTTTCACCTCCTCGACCAGCAGCTGGCCGTAATTCTCGCCGCCTTTGATATTGACAGAATGCGTCTCCGAAAAGACCGTAGCGCCGGAGGGATCGGTGAACTCGAGTTCGAGCGTGTGCTTTCCTTTCAGCCCCGTCTCGTTCACAAGGAAAATATCGGCGACCGGTTCCGCGCCCGAGGGAATGACCTTGTCGCGGATCTTGACAGCCACGTACAGAGGCTGATTATAGTACGCGATTATGGACGGGTCCCCTGTCGGATTACGGTACGCGTCCACGAGGTCGGTGTGCGTTCCCGCGGCGGACCAGCCGTTGAGATTGTAAGCGTCAATAACGTTCGACATGCGGGCGTTTTCGATAATTCTGCCGTGAAAATAGTGCATATTGGCGCCAAGCGCTGTGGTGAGATGGTCGACTGTCGGATACGATGCCCGGTATCCCGTTTCGTCGAGGAACGTGTCATAGGCGTTAAACCAGTCGATGTGCTCGTTTTCGCGCCAGCCGTCCGAGGAGCCCTGACGGTACAACTGTTCCCGGATTTTCCCGAGCGTGAGGGTTGTTCCGAACGCCCCCTCCTCGCCGTAAAAAATGATCTCATCCGCTTTGACAGTGGTGGACGGATCGCCGTCCACAGCATTCAGGCGCATATAATCCCGGGGGTTGCGGTAACACCAGTCATCCATATAGCCCGGATAACGGTTCCAGTGGTGCTTATCGAACCAGCCGTAATAGTATTCTTTCGGATCGTTGGGTTTATAGAACAGTTTGAGCGGATTATAATCGAGATCCGCAAACTCGCGCCGCGCCCTGTCGCAGTCTCCGGTATAAAGCAGTATCCGTGTCGGGTCCATTTCGCGGACACGGGCGATATTCGCCATATCGTCATCGTCCGGAGCGTTGCCGTCCTCGTTTTTCAGCATGTAGGCGATGATGGACGGATACGAGCGGTCGCGTTTCACGAACCGGAACAGTTTTTCGCGCCGCCAGTCACGGGTGAGTGAGTCAGGGACCGGTTTACCGCTCCGGTCGTTGATACGGTATCCCGCGGATTCTCCGGTCGCGAGAAGGCCGTACTCGTCGGCATACCGCGCGAGAAGCTGGTGCCCGATTGCGTTATGATACGCAATTGAGTTGAATCCCATTTTGATCGCGATCTCAACGTCCTTTTTCACCATTTCAGGCGTGGGAAAAATCCCGTTCGTCGCCCAGTATCCGCGGTGGACATTCGCCATCATGAATATCCGTTTGCCGTTGATATACATGCGCTGATCGCCGTCCTTCTCAGCGATATCGAACCATCTGAACCCGAACCGCCTGTTCATTGTGTCGATGTTTGCGCCGTCGCCGCTTTCAAACGTCACGGACGCAGTATAAAGATTGGGTTTGAGAATGTCCCAGGCTTTCGCTTTCGAGGCTTTCACGATGATCGTTTTTTCGAGTCCGGCAGCGGGCATTATCTCTTTGAATGATTTCTTCCACAGCACGTTGTCGGGATTATTGTATTCATGAATGGTGAGTGTCAGTTCGCCGGGCACCGCTGTGCCTGCCGAGTTCCCGACCGTGATATGTACATTCGCCTCTTTTATTTTCGGGGTATTCTCGACAAAGATGTCCTCCACCCGTATGCTGTCAACTGCGAGCAGTTTCACCTCGCCGGTTATGCCGCCGAAGCCCCGGATGATCGGAACAAGATTTTTCCCCCACGGAAATACAATATGCGCGGGCCAGGTAAAATTACCGCCGGGATCGGTGATTCGCACGTCCAGACGGTTCTCGGCGCCAAGCTCGACCGCATCGGTGATATCCACCTCGAACGGAGTGTTGCCGATAATATCGTAGCCGGCAAGTTTCCGGTTCACAAAAACCTCCGCGCGGAGATTGACCGATTCGAACGCAATGAGGATCCGTTTCCCGTGAAGGGAGGAATCCGCTTGAAATGAAGTGCTCCACCACGACACGCCGCGGTAATCGCCTGCCCGACCGACGGGATTGCCGTTGCCGCTCCAGTAATGCTGCTCGACAGTGCCGGGAACCGCAACCGTTTTCGAGGGCGTTTTCGGGAACGCGTCCCATCCGCATGAGGGCGGATTTGACGGCAGCGCCGAAACGCCGGGCGGCGAAACAAAAAGCTCATCCTCGATCCATTGGGCCTCTTTATCGAGCCGGAGTTCCCATCCGCCTCCGGAAATTGTCTGTTCAAACCTGCCCGGATCGGCCGAAATGCCGCCTCCGGAACAGATAATTAATGCAAGCATTGCTGCAATGATCGTACGCATATTATCCATCCTGTATGAGTTATTACTGTCTCAATTCTATGGTTCCTTAAACATCTATCAGACTAAAATGAAGTTATGAGCCGGAAGGTAAATTTGTCTTTGCGTTTTTAATAGCCCCCTAAATCCCCCGAGGGGTTACTTTATCTCAGCGCTCTCAGAGGTGAAATATTTTTCAGGTGATCCCGATAAACCCGCCAAGATAGCGAAGCATCTTGAGCGGACAATCCACACATTGCGTTCAGACTCCAGCCCGGGTCGCAGACCCTGATCCTACATAATCAGCGCTTAGCGGGCAATCTGCAGAATTCTATCAGACTTTTAGCCCGGGGTGCAACCCCACACCCGTTTCGGCGGCCATTTTCTTTAAGAACGCATACGCCTCGGGAAATTGATCGCCGGGGATATGCTCCGGTAGAAGCATCCGCGGCCATTTGAAAGTGCTCATCCTCGCGAAATAGGTGGTATAGTCCATGACGCCGCGTCCCGGGCACACTTCCTGCACATGCACTGTCTGACGGGTCGGCCAGATGGTGGAATCTTTTGCGTGGCAGGTGAGGATGCTCTCCCCGAGAAGGTCGAATGATTCGTTTATAAGCTCGGTTGTGTAATAGTAATTATCAATGGAGATCATGTTCACCGGGTCAAATTCGACGCCGAGCCGTGGGCTGCCGACATCGTCGATCAGTCTTTTGTGTGCGAGAGGGCCGTCGATGGTGGTTGTCACCTGCGCCTCCATTGCGATGGATACTTTCATGCCGGAGGTGTCGTCGAGCACCTGTCTGAGGTTTTTTACAAGCAGATCCCAGGTCTTAAGAGACCAGTTGTCGGGATGCATGCTGAAACGGTATTCTTTTTTGAAAAGCTCCTGAAACGTCGCGCCCTCGGGTGTTTCCGGCGCCAGCGTTCCGCAGATCGTCGGTACCGCCGGGCAATCTACCGATTCGGCAAGCTCCATATAGCGCGCCAGATTTTTCAGATACTGCTGACGGAACGAGAGGTCGGGGTGAATGAAATTGGTATACCTGTTGCCCATGACAGCCGAAACAATGACATCGTATTTCTTGAGCGCGGTGTTGAAGTCGGCGATCTCACTCGAGCTTAGCGGTATGAGAAATTCTCCCGGCACAACAAGTGCTGTCTGTCCCTGTGCGTGGAACGATTGGATGAGCCCGTCGAAATCGCTCCCGAATTTTTTTGTCTCGGACGGCCAAAGAAGAGAGCCGAGCCGGACCGGTGTCGATCCTAATGTGATTTTTTTCGGGATGCTCATGTCGCGTCCGGGACCCCAGTGTTCCTCGCGGCCGGGACCGGTTTCTTTTAACGTTTCATCTTTGACGGTCGAACATGCGGCGCCGAGAGTCATGCCCGCGGCTGTTCCCGCTGCGAGCGCGTTACGCCGGGATATTTTTTTCACGGTATTATACCCTTATTAAATGTTGAATATATATGAAGTATAGTCCTGTTTCTTATATCAAATGGAAAAGAATACGTTTCATTATCTTCTGGTAATTCTGACTGCGAACAAACATCTCTTTTTTCGTGAGTATCGTGTAAAACTATTAATTAATTTATACTTTTCATTTACTCTTCAGGCTTAATCTTTGCCTGTGGAATACCAATCTATCTTTCTGGTAATATACATGACTGTGGATAATATTATTAATAACCCAATACTGCCCATAATCAGGGCATGGTCCTCCAACTGGAGGACAATGTATAAATATGCATAGAGGGTCGTTAAAATGCCGAAGACTGATAATGTGAAACGATTGTCCCTTATTATACTCTTGGAGTAACCGGTTATAATGGCGGTTATGGCACCTGCCGAGAGAATATAAGCAATATTGAAATTCATATGCTCTGAAAGTGACAAAAGAAGAATGTAAAACAAAATAATAGCGAGCCCGATTAACATGTATTGTATAGGATGAACTCGTTTCTTGCTGATAATTTCCGTCAGGAAAAACGCGGAAAAAGTGAATAAAATAAACATCAATGCGTATTTCGACAGCCTGATAGATTTTTGATATATGTCGGCAGTGATTAACAGTTTCAAACCAAAAGAAGATTCGCCGACATTATATTGTTCTCCTTCCCAGACCTGCGGATAGTTTCTATTTAAGTGTAGAATACTCCAGGATGCAGAAAATCCTGAGTCAGAAACCTCTTCTGCGGCAGGCAGGAAAGAGCCATTGAAACTCGGCGAGGCCCACGTTGATTGAAGGTTGACAGTCGTTGTTTTGCCGACCGGAATAAAATGAAGTTGTTCACTGCCATTCAGGTTGAGGTTCAGAGAAAATCTGCTGCCGCCATTGGCCGGCGACAAAGGCACAGCACACTGTACTCCGGATAAAGAGATATCCGATGTTTTTAATCCGGGGCTTGCTCTGTATTCCTTTTCATTAAATTCGACAATAATACTATCCTGAATCCCTCTCATATCTTCGATGCCGATAGAAAATAAGGCCTGTTCCCAAAGCACATTTTCAGGATCGATGTTCCGGTTCAGCGCAGGAAATGTAAAACTGCCGTTTATGTTGATGCGAGTGTTATATAAAACAGCTTCATATATGCTTCTATATCTGATTTGCGGATATATACTCCCTGAAATATTTATATTTTCCGGCAAAATGTGAAGATATTGAATCGTAAATGTTGATTCTTCTTTTTCGTTTTTGTAGTATGATTTATATGGAACGGTGAAAAAGGGGCCTGTTATTATCTGGCTGCGTCCCCATTTCTGATTAATTTCAGAAACAACAGAATCTTTTCTTAACTCCCGTTCCTTCATCAGCGATGAAATCATCGATGCCGGAATTAACAGCAAAACCACGAATATACCGATAGAAAATACTTTAATAATAGCGGAAGTTCGAATAAAATCGCCTGCTTTCTTAAAGATGTCTTGATTATTCATAGCTACCTTCCCTATCTGATTTGAGCATTTTCAGAACAATTCAATCGTTATCCCAAAATGCAGTTTTATTACATCCTCACATATTCACCCAGCAGCCGTAAAAATATCCGGTATTCCTCCAACGATACCCCGGGAGGCGTCTGATGATCGACACTCGGAATGAATCCGCCGGTTTTCATGAGCGGCGCGATCCGTTCGAATTCCGCCCGCATAGCCCCCTCGCCCTTGTTCATGGCCAGCTTGTTGTAGTGCCCGACCATGAGAAGGTTCGGAAACTGCTCACGTAATTTCATGCCGTCCACTCCCGCCTGTCGTTCCAGCGGCAGAACACCGTCGATTCCCACGGATTCCATCCACGGTACAAGATCCGTCACATCGCCGTCCGTATCGACAATAGTTAAAATATTCATTTCCTTTGCGCGGGCCAGCATTTTATTGTAATACGGCGTCATGAACTCGTCGCAGATCTCCCGCGACACCATCGGCCCGTGATTGTATGACATATCCTCGGCGACTGTCATGAATACCGGCTCGCCGATTCTGCCGATCTGTTCGAGCAGACCGAGATTGAATTCAAGCAGGTCGCTGTTGATGCGGTGAATGAGTTCCGGCTGATCGTAATACGCCAGCATCATCTTGGTGAATCCCATGAGCGTCCGCGGAAACCAGAAAAAGCCCTCGAGAGTGAACCATGTCACAACCTCGCCGTTTGCCTGCCGGGCCATCCAGGGCGTCATTTTTTCGATCGACGATTCGTGATCGGGATAGAGTTCGGGAAGCAGACGGATATAATCGTCCATGTCGGAGATGATACCCTCGACGTGGTGCTGGACAGCCTCGATGGTCGGCTCAGTGGTGCTGAACCAGAACTGTTTGTAGGGATCGTGCCCGAAAAATTCCGAAATCTCGAATATATCGTCCATATCCGGCGGCAGTCCCTCGCCGTGCCAGCGGTCAATGGTAATATCCCACCACATCGCCCATTCCCATATGGGAAGGCGGTCGACATCCTCAAAATTCATTAACGCGCGAAACCGTTCAACATGATCCATTTTTTATTCCTGTCTGTTTTTTCTACCTGTCTGATAGTTATGTGTAAACTGCCCGCACAAGGATGCTTCGCGACCTTGCGCTAGAATGTAGGGATCACCAGAGTGTGTTTTGTCTTCCCCCTCAGCGTACCCTGCATCCTCTGCGTTTTTCTGTAACGTCTGCGGTACTTTTATATCTTTTCACTTTGTGCCTTAGCGCCTTTATTCTCAGGAGACCCCGTAGAATCAGCGTAAAACTTTTTAGATTTTACAGTGGGCAAACAGCGAATATCTATCTGCCAAACAGAAAACTATATTTTTCGCAGCATTTTTTGTATTTTTTGCCGCTTCCGCAGACGCAGGGATCGTTACGGCCGATATCGGGCACCGGTTCTCCGCGGTGACGGCGCATGATGTCCCACGCGAGAAAATCATAGGTCTTGTCGGCGTGTTCAAAGAACATTTTGTATGATTCGCACATGAAATTCAGCGATGAATAATCGCCATCAGGCAGGCAGCGGAATTTGATACAGCTTCGCTGGCAGAATCCTAACCACGGGCAAACCTCACAGTCATCGTGGGGGATGTTCCGTTTTTCCGAGAATTCCGTCCGCAGAGGGTTATCGATCAGGTCGGCGATCTCGTCCGTGTTGATATTGCCGAGGTTCCATTCCTTGGTGACAAAGAAATCGCACGGGAACATGTCGCCGTTGTGCTCGACCACGAAATACTCGCCGCAGTTATTCTTATACATGCAGCATTCGGGTACCATCCCGGCCCGGTACTGAAGATAATTGTCAAAGAGCCGGATGCTCACATCGGGGTAGCCGTCCTCGATCCAAAGATCGAACAGTTTGCAAAGGAATAACCCGTATTCGTGCGGATCGACCGAGAACGGCGCGATCTCACCGTCCACAGCCTCGACACAATCGATGAATTGAAGATAATGGAAGTTCTTGCCGCGGAAATATTTGTAGATTTCCTCGGGATATTTAACCGTATCGTTGTTGACCACCGCGAGAATATTATAATCCACGTTGTGTTTATCGAGCACATCGCAGGCATCGGTCACTTTTTCGAATACGCTCGACCGTGCACGTGTGAAACGGTGCGTGTCATAGAGATCTTTCGGACCGTCCATGCTCACGCCGACAAGCACATTGTTCTTTCGGAAAAACGCCGCCCATTCGTCGTCGATATTAATGGCGTTTGTCTGCATGGTGTTTGTGATCTGCTGACCGGGCTTTTGATGCTCGGTTTGTATTTCGACCGCCATTTTATAAAAATCGAGCCCCATAAGCATGGGTTCGCCGCCCTGCCAGATGTATCCCACAGCTTTCCGTTCGGGAGTCTGCGCTTTTTCCACAATCGTCCGGAGCGTTTCCTCGGACATGCGGTGCACCGAGGTTTCTGGATAATCATCCGCGGTCTTGCGGTAAAAACAATAGTCGCAGAAAAGATTGCAGTCCGAGGAAGCAGGTTTCATGAGGAACGATAGATATGTATGCATTGGTGATGTCATTTATTCTGTTTCTCCCTGAAGATCTTTGTCAGATCATCTATGTGTTTGGCTGCCGCATTGACGTGTTCTCTCACTTCATCATAGGGCAATACTCCCGCGCGGGCTGCCCATTCATCATACATCCTGCTCATTTCCGCGACCTTCTCAGGCATTTCTTCCGCAAGATCGTTGTATTCGCAGCGGTCAGCCTCCATGTCGTACAGCTCCCATTTTTTCGTTTTCGGGTCGACAATTTTCCATTTCCCGTCACGGACTGCCCGGTGATTCACGTGTTCCCAGAACAGCGGTCCGCGCTCGGCCGGAGAATCGGAATTATTCCCAAAGGCCGGGACAAGGCTTGTCCCCTCGGCCGGCTTTATGGTGTTGCCGTTGAACGTTTCGGGATAGTCCGCGCCGGCAAGCTCGCAGCAAGTGGGCATGATGTCCATCACATGACCGACCTGATCCCGCAACTCTCCGCGGGCGGAAATTCCGTCGGGCCAGTGTACGACCATGGGCGAGGCGATCCCCCCCTCATATGACCAGCCTTTGAATTTACGGAACGGCGTGTCGGAATGATTCGCCCATCCGGTGCCGATATTCTGCCACGTGTCCTCGGGCCCCGGTAGAACTTCAGGAATATTTCCGGCGCGCATGGGGCGGCCGTCGCGGGCGGTGAGCGGCGTATAGCGTTTTCCGCCCTGGCTTCTATTGAGGTCGCCTGCCTGTCCGCCGTTATCGGACATAAACATAATGAGCGTGTTGTCGAGTCTGCCCGAGCGGTCGAGCGCGTCCACGATCTTGCCGATGCCCTGATCCATACGGTCGATCATCGCGGCATAGACTTCCATAGCACGGATACGGTATTCGGGAGAGTCCTCCTCGCTCAGCGGGCCGGTTCTCTCGTCACGGTCTGAAAGGCCCCACGCGGGATCGATAATGCCCATGTCGACCATTCGCTTGAATTTTGCCTCACGGTGCGCGTCCCATCCCTTGTCGAACCGGCCCTTGTATTTTTCTATATCCTCAGGCATGGCATGCAGCGGAAAATGCGGCGCAGTATAGGCGACATAGCTGAAAAACGGCGTGCCGTCCGGTGTGTCCTCGATACATTCGACCGCGTGATCGCTCACCGCGTCGGTGAAATAATAGTCCGGATCCATATCGATCGGTTCCGGCTCGTTATCCAGCGCAAGGGAGAATGGCTGGAAAAAGTTCGAGGTGCCGTCGATAATGCCGTAAAAACGGTCGAATCCCCGCTGAAGGGGCCAGTTGTGTTTTGAGGTGTGCTCAGCATCCTCGATCCAGTGCCCGTAATGGGTGGTGAGGTGCCATTTGCCGTGCATGTACGTTCTGTATCCGACGGGCTTAAGCGCTTCTGCAATGGTCACACAGTTCGTGTTCAGATCACCCTCATACCCGGGAACACCGCTGTCATAGGTCATCCATCCCATACCCGCCTGATGCTGATAGAGACCCGTCATGAGCGAGGCGCGGGTCGGGCAGCATCGCATGGTATTGTAAAATTGTTTGAACCGAAGACCGCCCGCAGCAAGTTTGTCGAGTACCGGCGTATCAATATCACCACCGTAGCAGCCGATATTGGAATATCCCATATCGTCCGCCATGATAAGCACGATATTGGGTTGTGCCGTCGAGCCATTCTGTCCTGTGCCGCCGCATCCTGCAATTGTTGCGCCAAGAGCACCGAGCGTTCCGAACGCGGCGTGTTTCATGAAATCGCGTCTTGATTGAGAAGAGAGTTTCACTGGATTTATCCCTCGTGCATACAATGTATGTTGTTTATTATGTGTACCGTTTTAAAAATACTGTGAGTAGTAAATAACGGAACTTTTCATTGAAAAACAACTCATAATTTCTCACACAAAAAGAGGCGGATAAAATTCCGCCTCTTTTTTATGCATTGTATCGTTTCTTCCGGTGATCTTGAAAAACCTCGCAGGCTTGTGCCCGGGATGAAATCCCTGCTCGGGGGCGCTGCCCTCAAACTCACCCCCTGACCCCCTCTCTTTGAAAAATTGAGGGGGAACGCTGCCTCCGGTGATCTTGGCAAATCAGCTCAAGGTCGTGCAACGACCTTTAAGCGGGCAATCTGCAAACGTCTCTCAGACTCTAGCCCGGGTCGCAGACCCTACCATGTTCTGCCTTTGAGCATTTCCTGAATCTGCTCTTTTGCGACCGGAAGCTCATCGATATGGTCGTTGATCCATTTTGAGAAATCTTTTTCGATCTCTTCCGACCAGCGGGCATCAATCTGACCCGGAGTATAGACTTTCTGCTGAAGACGGAGATGTCCGAACATGTCGCGGAGACGGACCACTTCCGAGGATTTGACAACTCGTTCTGCAAGATGAGGCGGGATAAAAACAACGCCGCCCGATCTCCCGAGCACAACATCGCCGGGCATAACGAGAACCTGGCCGATACGGGTCGGGCCGTTAATGCTGACCATGGTGGAGTTAAGTGCGCGTCCTGAACTTCCAAAATGATGCGAAGGATGGTGGTCACGGATAAACGATGTGAAGTTTTCAAGCTCTTTGATGCCCTCGAGATCACGGACAGAGCCGTTATATACAATTCCGTTTCCGCTGTTTGTATAAATCGCATTTGCCACATTATCACCGATAGAAGGGCCGTCGATCTTAAGCCCGAAATGATCGCAGACATAGACATCGCCCGGCTTAAGCATATCGACCGGCCATGCGTTCATTGCGCCGATTCTGCCGTCCTCTTTCCCGACTGCCTCAATCGCTTTCTGGATATCCGGGCGTCCGGGCATCCACATAGCAGTCAGCGCGCGGCCGACAAGTACCTGATCGGGATGAGTTGAAAGCCAGCCGTCGGCATACTGGTACGTGAAACCGGCGTTGCGGCAAATTGCCCAGGCTTCCTCAAGAGTAACAAGTTTCATGCGCTCAATGATCTCGTCCGGGACGTTCGGACGGCCGTCCGGGAAACGTTCGCCTTCCCACTCGGGAGTATATTGAATCAACTCTTCTCTGCTCAGGTTACCCGGCTGTGCGGGTACGGCTACAGCAAAAAGCATCGAAAGTGCGGCAACAAACAGGATGCTGAGTAAAATACTGCGTTTCATACTGACGTCCTCCTTAAACAAGTTTAAATACCAATACGATCCGTAACGAACTTATTTATGCAAAATAGTCCAATACGGCATTTCATACAAGTTTTTTTTCGACACGTGCTAAAGCTCTTGAATGAAACAATAAAAAAGTTTATCATTTAAGAATTATGATCTCCAACGTAACTTAAAAATCAATGTTGCATGAAAAGGACCGGCGATGAAAAACATACGAGCCGCATCGGTACAGTTCGAACATGCTCCCGGGGACAAACTGGCGAATTTCAGAAAGATCCGGAAGTTTACAGAAGAAGCCTCGGCACAAAGCGTCGAGATGATCATTTTTCCCGAATGCTGTATCACCGGTTATTTTTTCCTCCGCACTCTCACCAAAGAAAAGCTGACAGCCCTTGCGGAGCCGGTGCCGGACGGTCCCTCTTCGCGCGAGCTTATGGCGCTTGCAGAGCAATACCGGATGACTGTCGGCGCAGGACTTGTTGAGATCGACGGCGACGGCAGATTATTCAACACGTATGTGGTCGCCATGCCGGACGGCACAGTGGCACGTCACCGTAAAATCCACTGCTTTATCAGCGAACACATGGATTCAGGATCGGAATATACCGTATTCGACACGCCGCACGGCTGCCGCGCAGGCATTCTTATCTGCTACGATAACAATCTCGGGGAAAATGTCAGGATAACTGCGCTTGAGGGCGCCGAAATCCTGATCGCTCCGCATCAGACCGGCGGCTGCAAAACATCGAGCCCCTACTGCATGGGCGTTGTGGACAGAAAACTGTGGGATGAACGCGAGAGTAATCCCGGGGCGATCGAGGCGGAATTCCGGGGCGAGAAAGGGCGGGAATGGCTCATGCGATGGCTTCCCGCGAGAGCGCACGACAACGGTCTGTTCCTCATATTCAGCAACGGTGTGGGCGTGGACGATAACGAGATACGGACAGGCAATTCGATGATCCTCGATCCATACGGACGCATTATTTGCGAGACGTGGGAAGCAGGCGACCGTATGGTAATCGGCGATCTCGACGCATCGCTTCAGAAAAAGTCCACCGGGAGACGATGGATGCGGACACGCCGTCCGGAATTATACACGCCGCTCACAAAACCGACAGGTATCGAGCAGGATACGCGGACAGTGCGGTTCGAGGACTGATGGTGGTGCTTCAATTTATTTCAAAAAAGTTTTCTTTCCCAAACCATTCTTTTAGTTTAGATTTTGCAACTTCTGATAATTCAGAAGTACATACAACTGCTAAATTATACATAGCTCTTGAGCAAACCACATAAAAAAGGTTATTTGTTCTTTTATATCTATTTTCATTTTCCTTATTATCTGAAAAGAAGTCGTTAAAATTGTAGCTCTGCTTCCATGAATTATCGTCAATAATCACAATAACATTATTAAATTCATCACCTTTTGTGTTATGTTTTGTGCTAAAAGGAGTGTTTTCTTGTTGTACTTCGTACAATCGAGAAAATTGTGAGTATTCTATCTGCATTAATGTTTCATAAAACTCTTTTTTCTCTTCATCTTCAAAATCATAGTTGTTCATCCTCTCAGATTTTGGCAGTATCTTCTTTGAGGTTGCAAACTCAATAACATCTAAAACTCTCTCTTTTTTTCTAAAAGTAGAAAGATTCTGCATTACCTCAAAAAGTGTTTTCTTATCTTTAAAAGAATCTATTTTAAAAGATATCTTTTTAAGAAATTGCTGAATTTTATTATCAGCAAAAAGAGCAATAATATCTTCTAAATCATATAAGAAATCGGCAAAAGGGCAAAAAGTGCGATTACTTTCATTATCAATCAGACAATCTCTTTTATTTGTTTTTATATAATGTTGTAAAAGTTCTTCATAATGATTTTCTTTTGCAATGTATCTATGAGTTAAATAAAGAATTTTAACAGCATCGACAGATTCAACATTCCATACATCTTTTATATCACTATAGAAAAAACTTTTTACATTAAAATCCTCTGTATTTTGTATTTTATAAAAGGTGATGCTTCCATTTCTTTTGTTCTGCTCTGGTTGATACTGTTCAATGTCTGATCTAAGCTTGTTAAGTAATTCAATGACTTCTTTTGAGGAACGATAGTTTTCTGTCTTCTGGATCAGTTTTAAATTAGATTTACTTGAAATTTCACCAACTCCAGAATCATAGATTTGTTGTACTTTATCACCAAAAAAACCAACAATAAAATTTTCACTTCCTAAAAGATAATCTAAAATTTGAACTGTTTCTTTCTGAGTATCTTGATATTCGTCTACAAAAATAATTGGATTAGCATCTGATATGATTTTTATGATTTTGGGGTACGACGAAAATATCTTTTCTGCAATTATAATAAGATCATCATGACTGAACTTTCCATCAATATACTTTGGATAATTCTCATAACTAATTTTACTTTTTTGAGCATTTAAATTTTCAATAGCCTCTTGTAGTTTAGATACCCTTTCTTCGGATTTGTCTCGGGCTTTAGAAGTTTTTCTTACAAGAACGTTGAGCTTTTCTTGTTCTTTACTTAGTTTTTCTTCAATAACATTAATAAGCGTAATCTTTAGCTCTTTTTGATAAGGTTTAATGCAGTCCCAAAGAAAATCATGAATTGTGCTAACATGGATAATCTCGTTATGTTCAGTTCTTTCAATGATTTCATCCTTTGCAACATTAGTATAAGTAATACATACTATTTTTTGATTATTGTTTTTTAATTTAGTGCTATTTGTTTCAATTAGGTAGTTTAGTGTTTGAACCAAAGTCCATGTTTTGCCGCTCCCTGCGCCTGCATCAAGAATAAAACTTTCATGGTTTTCTATGCATTCAAATATTTGCTGTTCTACTTGGCCAGCCATTCCAATCCCTCTTCAATATAATTTGGAACTACCCAATCATTCTTTTTGACTGAAAGTAAGTCAAATGCAAATTCTGTTTTTTTTCTATTCCTATCTATAAACTTTTGAATTTCATACGATTCATCTTTTATTTGCGAAGCACTGCTATAATCTTTTATAGCATAATTTATACTGAGTAATTCTCCTTTGTTATCAATAATATATTTGTCATTATTGATAATAAATGCTTCTTCAAAACTCCTTCCGCATTTTACTGGTTCGCCTATTGGATTTACATTTTTTTGATATGCAACCCTAATTGTTCCATTTTCATTTTCTTTAGCAATTTTTGGATCAAGAAGTTCTTCGATTTTGCTTTTTCCAGGAATCCAATCATTCAAAGTTACATTGCTAGTTATTAATGTTTCATCTAGTTTAACTTCATTTTTTTCTTTGCTATCCTTATTAATAGAATCAATATCTGTGATAATAAGAGTCTTTAAATCTAAAAAATCTAATAATTCTTTAAATTTACTCATATACGCTCCGCCAATTTCTATAGAAGAGATATATTGTTCAGAAAGTTTATTATCCAATTCAGCTTTTTCTACTTTTTCAATAAAAACTGGCAGAAGAATTCTTTCGACTGTCCCTTCAAATAAAATTGCCTTGTCTGCAAAAAACAAATCACATTTACCTAATGTAAGGTATTGTTGCAAAAATTCCTTTGGATCATCTCCTGTAAGGCTGTTATTAAAACGCATTAGATCTTTGACAACAGCCTCATTCTTTTCACTTGTAAAGTATCTAATGCTTTCAAGTTTTGAATCAGAAAGAATGTGTGGTGAATGAGTAGTTATTATTATTTGTGAAGACATTTCATCTAATGTTAAAAAATTTTCAATATTATTAATAAAAACACTTTGCATTTGAGGATGCATATGAGCTTCAGGTTCTTCAATGAATATTATGTTCAAATTATTTTGAGAATCTTTTATTTCGCTATAAAATCCTATGATTTGCGAGATAATATATATAAGATTACTATAGCCAAGACCATTATATTTTTCTGGAAG
>Ga0233431_1002579_pt1 | contig 24866 bp, 38 predicted proteins | sample SI_118_April2016_FD_179867 | JGI IMG/M metagenome (GOLD analysis project Ga0233431, IMG submission 179867) | Seawater microbial communities from Saanich Inlet, British Columbia, Canada - SI_118_April2016_200_MG | ecosystem: Environmental > Aquatic > Marine > Inlet | place: Canada: British...
AATAGCTTTAATGATACCTTTATTGTTGAAGAAGATTATACTGCCCCTGTTTTTTCTGGAGCTAGTTGGACTTCAAATACTACTAGTGTTACTATCAATTGGAATACTGACGAGGGAAGTAATTCTTCGATTACTTATTGGGCAAGCCCTTCAGTAACTGTTGGAGAAAATCTTTATGTTATAGCCCACTCTTTTACTATTAATAATCTTACTACCGGACAGACTTATAATTATTATTATTCTGGTTGTGATTTTGCTGGAAATTGTGGCTCTTCTGCGAATAGTACTTTTACTATAGCTACTCCTTCTCAAGGAACTATAAGTGGAGAAAGTGAGGGAGGAAGTTCTTGTGTATCTAATTATAAATGTGGGTTATGTCAAGGAAATCTTGGTGAAGAAGGGATTAGGTATTGTGGTGATGATAATAACTGTCCACTTAGTGAAGATTATAGTGAGGTCTGTATTGTTTCAGGAGAAGATTTAGATTCAGAAGATATAGGTATAGAATTACCAGGAGATGTTAATTTAGATTCTTGTATTTCTAATTGGGATTGTTCTGAATGGAATGATTGTATGGCGGTTTATGATCTGGAAGATATTATCGGAGAGAAAGTGTTACTTGACGGAGAACAACAAAGAAAATGTGTGGATAAAAATCATTGTGAATATGATAAGGTTGAAAGACAAGAATGTGTGACTAAAATGTCTGTTTATGCAAAGAAAGTGTTTAGGTGTAATGATAATTATTTGGAAATTTATGATTCTAATGATATCCTAATTTCAAGAATGAAATTAGTTGATGGAGTTTATCAAAAATTGAATGTTCAGATGTTGTTTGATGAGTTTGGATATTGTCCTTATTGTTATGATGGTCAGAAGAATTATGGGGAAGATGAAGTTGATTGTCAGTATTCTGGAGAAGATTGCCCTAAATGTAGTTTAGAGACTCCTTTCTTAAGACAGAATTATTCATTTATGTTAATCACTTTGATTGGATTGACATTTTTGAGTTTCTTATTTATTATTTGGTATTTGGTTTTGATGAGAAAGAGAAGAAGAAAAGTTAGGAAAATAACTCATATCAGTCATATTAATCATAGAAATAAAAGCATTAGAAAGAATCATTTTAAATTTAATAAAAAAATAATTAAAAAGATTTTGATAGTTGGATTTTTAGTTGCAGGATTAGTTGGACTTTATTTCTTGTTCTCATTTGTATTTAAATTAATTAGCTTGGAAGGATTAATGCTTGGATTGAATAAGATAAAAGCAAATTTGTCTTTTGTTAAGGATTTAGATGGAATTTTAGTCCCAATAGGTTTAATTGTTGGAGTTTTAATTATCCTCTTTTTTATTAAAAAGATTGTAAAAGAAATCAAGATTTCAAAACTATTGAGAATAGAAAAAGAAGTTTTAGGGAAATTTATCAGTAAAACTGAACATAAATTTGAAGATGTTAAAAAAGAAAGTAAAAAGTTTGGTAAAAGAATTCATATTAACTCTAAAAAACAAGTAAGAAGTTTGAAGAAAATATCCAAAAAATATAATCATGTTAAAAAGGGTATTATTAGATCAAATAAGAAACTTGTTAAAAAAAGAGATAAGATTCTTAAACAAGAAAAGAAAAAATTAAGACCAATGGTGAAGAAGAGGAAGAGGTTTTTGAGAGATTCTCATAATTATAAACAAAAAGTTCAAGAATTGAAAGGTTTAAGGGCGAGGGTTTCTGCCTTAGATGATTTTTATGGCGAAACTAATGAGTCTAGAAACTTAAAGCAGATGATTCATAAGGATATTGCGGAAAAAACATAAGTTTTAATAAGCCTGTTAAAGAAACTAAATTAGAAAATGTTAACTGAAAAACAAATAGATGAAATAAGAGAACATTTGGAAAAGGCTCAAAATCCATTATTCTTTTTTGATAATGATAATGATGGTTTGACCAGTTTTCTTTTATTACAACGATTTCTTGGGAGAGGAAAAGGGGTTGTTGTAAAAAATTCTCCAGATTTAAATTTTAGTTATTATAGGAAGGTTGATGAATTGAAACCAGATTATATTTTTGTATTAGATAAGCCAGAAGTTTCTCAAGATTTTTTAGATAAAGCTAAGGAAGATCATTTACCTGTTGTTTGGATTGATCATCATAATGTTAAAGCGCCTGAAGATAAAGACGTTTACTATTATAATTCATTTTTTGATGATAGTGGAGGGGACAAGGGAGAGCCTGTTTCTTATTTAAGTTATAAAATTACTAATCAAAAAAAAGATATGTGGATTGCATTGATTGGATGTATTAGTGATTACTATTTACCTGATTTTTTAAAAGAATTTGAAAAAAAATACCCTGATTTAGTTAAGAAAAATCCAACTTCTCCATTTGATTTGCTTTATGATTCTGAAATTGGTAGAATTGCAAGAATTTTAGATTTTTCATTAAAAGATACAACTACTAATGTTGTTAGTATGATGAAGTTTATGATGAAAGTTAAAGAACCAATAGATATTTTGGAAGAAAATAGTAAAACAAAACAAATTTTGAAGAGATATAATGAAATAAATACAAAATATCAACAATTAATTGAAAAAGCAAGAAAAGAAGTAGGGGATAAGATGATTTATTTTCAATATGGAGGAGATATGAGTTTGAGTTATAATTTGGCTAATCAGTTAAAGTATGAATTTCCTGATAAGTTTATTGTCGTTGTTTATGTGAATAAAGATATTGCAAATATTTCAATTAGGGGAAATAATGCTAGAGATGTTACTTTAAAGGCTATTGAAGGTATTGCAGGCGCTACTGGTGGAGGGCATGATCAAGCAACTGGTGCTCAAGTTAATATTGATAATTTGCCAGAATTTAAAGAGAAAGTTGAAGAGTTAGTTAAATAGTTAAATTTTTAAATCGACCCTATGTTTTATATTTATGGAACCAATTAAGGCAATTGACATTAAGAAAGGAATGAAAATCTCAGAATTAGTTGACGGGTTCAATGATATGGGATTTAATGCAAATAAAATTGCAAAAGCTAGCGAAGTTCTTAAAGAAATGAAGAAAGATAAAGATTGTAAAAAGTTTTTTGGGTTTGCTGGGGCAATGGTTCCTGCAGGAATGAAAAAGATTGTTATAGATATGATTAAAGAAGAATATATTGACGTTTTTGTTACAACTGGTGCAAATATTACTCATGATTTAATGGAAGCGTTAGGTGAAAATCATTATAAGGGTGATAGTAACATTGATGATAAAAAATTAAATGAAAAGGGAATAGATAGAATTTATAATGTTTTTATGAAAAATTCTGTTTATGAGAAATTAGAAGATTTCTTTGAAAAAAATTGGGACGAAATATCTAAAACAAAAGATGTTAAAGAATTTTTATGGAAAATTGGAGAATTAATAGATAGTAAAGATTCAATATTAAGAATTTGTTATGAGAAAAAGATACCTATATTTTGTCCTGCTATCACTGATTCTGGAATTGGATTGATGGTTTGGGGAAGGATTGCAAAGGGTAAGAAAATTGAAGTTAATGCCTTTGAAGATATGAAAGAGATAATTGATTTGGCTTGGACTTCAAAAAAGAATGGGTTGGTTTATATTGGTGGAGGAACTCCTAAAAATTATATTCAACAAAGTTTACAATTTTCAAAAGGGGCTGATTATGGAATTCAAATAACTACTGATAGGCCTGAGCCAGGAGGAAGTTCGGGTGCTCCATTAAAGGAAGGGATTTCTTGGGGAAAAATGAATGAAAAAGCAAAATTTGTAGATGTTTTTTGTGATGCAACAATAGCATTACCGTTAATTTACGGATCTGTTAAAGAATAATTCTAAGTCAGTTCTTTCATAACATAACCTGTTACTATTAAGATTAAGATTCCTACTACTACAGAAGTCCATAAGCTTAATCCAATATTACTTGGGAATAAATATTCATCTAATAATCCCCAAATTCCTCTCCAGAAACTTATTACTGCAAACCCAATAATTATTGAGAATACAATTTTATGATGTGATTTTAGATTTTTGAATGCTTTCATTTTCTCTTTTTTGTATATATGAAAAGATTTTATGGTTTATAAATTTTATTTTTAGTAAGTCTTGGCTATGTAAATAAAATAATCTGCAGGTTTATTACAAAGAATGCATTTCTCATCTTTAATTTTCTTTTTATCTATAAATAATGCTTTTGCTCCGCTTGTTTCTGATTTTATGAGATCTTCACAATTTTCATCTTTACAAGATGGTGCAAAACCTACTTCTTTATTTTTTATTACTGATTTTAATTCTTCTAAATTGTTTACAGGTTTTACTTTTGATTTAAACAATTTTTTTGATTTTTCAAATAATGAATCTTGAATATCCTTTAAAATTTTTGGAATTTCTTTTTCAATATCTGTTATTTTAATTGACTGCTTTTCTCTAGTATCTCTTCTTGCGATAGTAACTGAATCGGTTTCTAAATCTCTTGCACCTAATTCAATTCTTATTGGGATTCCTTTTAGTTCATATTCATTGAATTTATATCCTGGACGATAATCTTCTCTATCATCTAAAATTGGAGAATATTCTTTTAATTTTTCTTTTATCTCATTACTAATTTTTAAAATTTGATTCTTTTTTTCTTTTGATAATATTGGGATGATTACTACTGGGTTTGGTGCTATTTTTGGAGGCATGATCAATCCTTTATCATCTGAATGAATTGCAAACATTACCCCCAACATTCTTGTTGTTATTGCAAATGTGTTTTGCCATGCGAATGTTTCTTTTTCATTTTCATCTAAGAATTTTATATCGTATGCTTCTGCAAACTTTTGTCCATCATGATGAAAACAAGGACCTTCTGTTGCTTTTCCATTTGGCATGATATAATGTATTTTTTCTGAGAATACGGCTCCTGCAAATTTTTCTTTTTCTGTTTTTCTACCTTCTAAACCATAAAGTGCAAGATAATTTTCACAAACATCTTTGTAAATATCTATAATCTGATCTCTTTCTTTTAATGCTTCTGATTCTGTTGCAAAAACGGTGTGACCCTCATTCCATAAAAATTCTCTTGTTCTGAAAAATGGAACTGGATTATTAAATTCCCATCTTACTACATTATTCCATTGGTTTAATTTCAATGGTAAATCTCTATGGCTTCTTATCCATTTAGAATAACTTGCATACATTATTGCTTCAGATGTTGGACGAACGGCTAATCTTTCATGAAGTTTAGTATTTCCTGCATGAGTTACCCATGCTACTTCTGGTGTGAACCCTTCTACGTGCTCTTGTTCTTTTGTTAAAAGTTTTTCAGGAATGAATAATGGGAAGTAGGCATTTTTTATACCAACTTCTTTGAATCTGGTATCACATTCTTGTTTAAGTTTTTCCCATATGGCATAACTATATGGTTTTAAAATTATTGCTCCAGATACATCACTATAATCTGCTAAGTCTGCTTTTAACATCATTTGAGAAAACCATTCTGAGAATTCATCTTTGTCTGCAGTTATACCTTTGATGTCTTTATCTGAATTATTTGATGGTTGCTTTGGTGTATTTTTATCTAAGACACCTAACGGTTTCTTCGATGTATCTTCCCTTGAGATAGGTTTTTCTTGAATATTGTTTAATTCTTTATCTGCTTGTTCTTCTTTTTGTTTTAATTCTTTAGGATTTAAATTTCCTCCAAGATAAACTCTTTCTTTGTTTACCTTTTCCCCTTTTCTTACAGATTTTACTCTGTAATAATACTTCTTTTCTCCTTTTTCTTTGATTTCAGTATATGTCATGTAATTTATGTGTCTACATTGTTTTATAAATGTTTTGTCTTGTAGACGTATGTACGTCTACATGTGATGTTATATTTTGATAAATGTAGACGTATAAATAAGAAGATTGGATAAAATGGGCAAGTTATAGCTATTACTATTGAAAATGGGCACGCGAGGATTCGAACCTCGATCAACAGGGCCGAAACCTGGCATTCTATCCATTGAACTACGCGCCCACTAAAAACTAGAGATTTATTTGGTTAATAAAATTATTGATTTAGAAGTATTGCGGCTATAACGCATGCAACTATGATAATTGAACTTAATATATGTCTCCAGGTTATTTTCTCGTTTAGAAAAATTCTTGCAAATACATATATGAAAATTGGTGAAATTATGAATAAAATAGTTGTGAATACAATTCCGTAAGTTAAATATCCCCAATATAAAATTAATCTGTAAATAACCCAAATTGCTCCACCTGCCATTATCAACCATTTAGTATTTGTTTTTAGAGATTCTAATTGAGGACGGAATATTATGAGAGTTATTAGGAACACAAATAATGCCCTTATGAAATAGAATGTTAATGAATTGTAATGATGTAATATTGATCTAGAAATTACTAATTCTACTGCAAACAGAAAACTTCCTAGTAGTGCGGCAAGAATATATTTGTCAAAATTTAGATGATGTTTTTTAATATGGCTTGCAACTAATGAAATACTTGCAATTAAAGCTAAACCAACGATCATGAGATTCCTTTCTGCAGCATATGCTCCATCAAAAATAAATGAAAATAAAACTGCTAGTAAAATTGTGAATAAAGGTTGCATCAATCTTATTGGTTCTAATTCTGTTACGGTTTCTCTTTTTAGAGAATAAAAAATTAATAGATTAGCTAAAATAGAAAATAAGATAACTGATAAGAATATTAAAATGTTTAAAGGTTGATAAGCTTCTGGTTCCATTTTCCAGAAAAAGAAAATAAATGGAAGCATTACTAAAACTAATGAAAGAAATCCGTAAACAGTGTAATTTTTATAATTGATAGAATGTTTTCTTAAAATCTTTTTCTCTATAACCATTCCAGAACCCTCTAGAGCTCCTCCTGCTAAACCTATTAATGGTATTTGCCACATCGTATGAAAACCTAGGTTTTCCTAACAAGTCACCTTTCCTAAGATAGCTTGTCAGTTATTTTCCTATTTATCCTCCTTTTTATTCTACTCATGTTTATATTTGGGAAAGTTGGTATTTAAAATCTCTATTTCAATTCTTTCTCTAAAATTTCTTTAACTACTTTATAGTCTGCAGATTTATTTGTTTCTTGCATGACTTTTCCAATTAAGAAATTAATTGATTGTTTATTTCCACTCTTATAATCTTCAACAGATTTTTTATTATTTTTTATTATGTCTTTAATTATTTTTGTTAATTTGCTTGTATCTGAAATTACTGCAGATTCTTTTGCGAATTTTTTTGGTGATGTTGATTTTGGTATGAAACTTCTTAGGATTTCTTTTCCTTTTAGAGGAGTTATTTTATTATTTTGTAAAAGTTGAAGAAGTTCTACTGTATGTTCGTATTTTATATCTACTTCATCTAATGATTTTTTGTGATGATTTAGGGCACCTAATAATTCTACAGTTATCCAAGGTAATGCGAAGTCGGGTTTTATTTTTTCAATTACTTTTTCAAAAAATTCTACAACTTCTAAATTTTGTGTAAGAATTTCTGCATCTTTTTGAGTAATTTTATGTTTTTTTATTATTCTTTCAAGTTTTTCGTGTGGAGCTTCTGGTAAGCCTTTATCAATTTCTTGAATTCTTTTTTTAGTTATTTTTAGTGCAGGTAGATCTGGGTCTGGAATGAATCTATAGTCTTCTGCTTGTTCTTTTGTTCTCATTAATTCTGTAATATCTTTTTTAGAATTCCATCGTCTTGTTTCTTGTTCTTTTGGTTTTTCTTTTTCGTGTCTTTTTAATTCTGATTTAATTGCTTTCACTATCTCCGTTATAGAATTAACATTTTTGATTTCTGCTCTTAATGTTTTTCCTTTTATGTTAACATTAACATCTGCTTTAATTCCTGCATCTTTGTTTAATGCTTTTATATATGATAATGTTAGGACAAGTTGACGAAGCCAGGTTTCAACTTGTTCAGGGCTATGGAAATCTGGTTCTGTTACTATTTCTACTAATGGTGCTCCTGCTCGATTATAATCTACGGTTCCTTTGTCAGGATTCCATGCAGCAGGATCTTCTTCTAAATGGACTTCTGTGATATTTATTCCTAAAAATTTTCCTTTTTCTGCTACAGGTATTGAATGAGCCCCAGAGATTGTTTTTTGATATCCAGTAGGCATATCTGGCCAATCATAGTGTTTCCTTTGAAATAATAAGACTTTTGGAAGTATGTTCGGTTCACAATTTAATAATAATCCTATTTGAATAAGTTTGTCAATTGCAGATTTGTTTGGTAATTGAGGTTTTGCTCCAGGTTGTCCGGTGCAAATTGGGCAAATATTTGTATTTGGTTTAACTATCTTCATGTCATGATGGTTTTTACAATTACAGAACAGTTTCTCTTTTGTATCTAAATATCCGTGTATTTCAAGACCTACTAATAATTGGTTTTCTTTTGCCATAAGTATTATAGAGAAAGGGGATTTAATAAGGTTTTTATAGAAATGTATTTAAAGAAAGGTTCATTTAGATTGTTATGAAGTTAGCTAAATTAGCTATAATTGTATTAATGGGGTCTTTAGGTATGAATTCTAAATCAAGTGTAATTAATCAAGATTATTTTTCTAAATGGATTCCTCGGGATTTGGTTGTTAATTCTGCTGAAAAACATTTTTATGGTAGTTTTAGTATTGATGGTAGATGGGCTAATGAAAGAGATTTGTTAGGTATTTTTGATTTAGATACTCAAAGGCCAATAGGATATTCAACAAGTGTTTCAAATGGAAATTATAGAGGGGTTGTCTATGGAGATGATTGGAAAACTTCTGAAAAGGAATGGGGTTGCGATTATGGGTCTGGATTTAGTTTGAAAGCGATTAATATGGATGATGGAATTTTAAGAAATGTTCATATAAGAAATGGAATGCCTGTTTTTAGAGGGAATCTTGCTGATGAATTGAATATCAATGCTTTTCAGGCTCCAGAACCTTTAACATTAGGATTATTGGGATTGGGTTCGTTGGCATTGCGTTTAAAGAAAAAGAAAAATAAATAGTTTTTAATATGGATAAGTATTAATTCTTTTAGATTAATTAGGAAAAATAACTATGAAGACTCCAAAAAGCATGGTTCCTCAAGCAGGAGATAAAGTTGAAGTTAGAATTAATGGAAATACTGAAAATGGAGTTTTATTAGATAGTCATGATAGAGGTGTTTTGTTGTTGAAATTAGGTAGCGGATATAATATTGGTTTGAAAAAAGAAGATATTAGTGAAATTAATATTGTTGAGAGGAAAAAAGAAGTTGGAGAAAGTAAAGAATTAAAAAAAGATAATAAAAAACCAATTATTGATTTTTATTTAACAGGTGGAACTATTTCTAGTAAATTAGATTCAGAAACTGGAGGAGTTAAATGGCTGATCGATGCTAATGAATTATTTGGAATGTATCCTGAAATTTTTGAAGTTGCAGATATAAGGGTTCATCATCCTTTTATGAAATCGAGTGAGAATATGGATGGTAAGGATTGGATTAGACTTGCAAAATTAATTAGTAAAAGTTTGAAAGATAATAATGTTAAGGGGGTTATTGTGAGTCATGGTACTGATTTTTTACATTATACTAGTTCTGCATTAAGTTTTATGCTTGGTAAATTGAATAAACCTGTTGTTTTGACTTATTCTCAGAGAAGTTCGGATAGGGGGAGTAGTGATAGTAGATTGAATTTAATATGTGCTGCTAGAGCTGCTCTTTCTGATATTGCAGAAGTCATGTTAGTTGGACATGCTACAACGAATGATGATTATTGTTATGCTTTGAGAGGGAGTAAGGTAAGAAAAATGCACAGTTCGAGAAGAGATACATTTAAACCAATTAACTGTAAACCAATCGCTAAAATTTGGCAAGATGGCAAGATTGAAATGATTGATAATAATGTTGTGGATAGGAATGTAAAAAGGCCCGTTAATGTTGATGCTATTTTTGATGAAAGAGTTGCTTTGATTAAGTTTTATCCTGGACAAGATCCTTCTATATTAGATTATTACAGAAAAAAAGGTTACAGAGGATTGGTAATTGAAATGAGTGGATTAGGCCATGTTATTTCGGAAGGTAAGAATAATTGGATTCCTAAATTAAAAGAGATTATTGAAAAAGGAATGTTTGTTTATGCTGCGCCACAAACATTATATGGTAGGCTAGATCCTTTAGTTTATTCTCCTGGAAGAAAGTTAAAAGAAATCGGTGTTAATTTTTTAGAAGATATTTTGCCTGAAACTGCATTGGTTAAATTAGGATGGGTAATTGCACATAAAACTTGGAGAGGAAGTGTTGTTACTGCTTTAAAGATGAGTGAGAATCTTGTTGGAGAATTTAATAATAAATTAGGGAATGAGTTCCTAGTTTAAATCTTTCCTTACTTTAATCTTCTTTGGAGAAGTCTTTTTATTTCTTGAATTTCCTTCTCTGCTTTTCTATTAACATGATAATCGTTATCTGCTTTTAATCTATCTCTTTGTGCTGATCTGTTTTGAGACATTAAAATCACTGGAGCTTGAATTGCTGCAAGACAAGATAATACTAAGTTTAATAATATGAATGGGTAAGGATCGTTTAAACCACCATTCATATATTTTAATATAAATAGTCCGCTTGTTGCCATCCAAATTCCTAAGAAAACGAAAAATAATATGATGAAGGTCCATGAACCTGCCCACTTTGCTATGAAATCTGCTGCTTTTTGCCCAAAAGTTCTATTATGATTTCTAAAAGGATGAGCGAGAGTATCAACAACTGCTTTCTCGGTTTTATTTATCGCTTTTTTCACACCATTCTCTTTTTTCATATAGTTAAATGGGGAGAATAGTTTATATATGTTACTCTGGATTCTTTATTTTATTAATATCTGATAAATTTATTTAATCTACTCATCTGAAAAGCAAGAGAGGTGGTGAAATATTGATAAAAAAGAAATTTTTGGTTGATTTTTCACATAAAAAGGTTTAAATACTTCCTAAACTAGGGTATTTCATGGTAAAAAAGGTTATTTCAGGTGAAAAACCCTCCGAAGGGGTGGAAAACCCTAATATTGAGTTAGATTCTCTTAGTAACACTTCTTTAGAGAATATAGGTAAAGAGAAGATTGAGTCTTTGAAAGTTGTTGTTGATGAAATTCAAAACCTTATTAGTGAGAGAGAGAAGCTTAGTGGTGATGTTATTAATGATGCGGAAAAGGAGAAAAGAGCGATTGATAATTTTATGTTGGATGTTGAAGCTAAAATGGAGGCAGGAGACATTGAAGGAGAGAGGGAGAGGATTGCTTTGAGGCAGAAAAGAGTGGATGTTTCTGAGTTACAATTACATGAAAGAATTAGTGCTTGGCAAGATATTGCTAGATTGAAACAAGAATTAAGAGAAAGGCAACAAGAATTAAGAGAAAAGCTTGGTAGAATGGAAATGTTTGGTAAGCTGTTGGAGGAATAATGGGAACCCTTTTGATACAAAAGTCTTCACGTAAAAAAGAACTTTTAATGCCAAAAGTTCAGTCAAAAGCGATTAATTTTAAAAATATATTATTGGGAGTAAGATTTTAAAATGCAACAAAGATTAACTGTTGAGGAAATTGCGGCAAAATTAAAACCTGTTTTTGGAAAGCGAATTGATGAGATTTATCTTAGATATGTTATGGCTGATTCTAGGGAGGAAAAGGAAGAGATTGAATCAATTTTAAATGCACTTTATCATAAATATCTTAGTGAACTATTAACTAAAAACGTGTTATTAGAGCCTCCAAGCGAGGCTGAAATGGCTGGAAATTATCCTTTGGGAAAGGTTAGTTATGCGAATAAACAATTATATGATTTTAATTTAAGAGAAAGAGATTGGCCAAGACATATTTGTATTACTGGGATGAGTGGTAGTGGAAAAACGACTTTAGCATTCCATATTATTGATAATTTTATTAAACAAAAAAAACCTTTTTTGATTTTTGATTGGAAGAAAAGTTTTCGTCCAATTGTTTTAGAAGATTCTGAAATTATGGATTTTACCGTCGGTAATGATATGGTGAGTAATTTATTTAAGATTAATATTAATGAACCTCCGGAAGGAGTGGATGCAAAAGAATGGATTAATGTTTTATGTGATTTATTAACAGAAAGTTTTATGGTTTCATTTGGAGTTCATAAAGTTATCTTAGAAACATTAGATGAAGCATTTAAGGAATGGGGTATTTATCAGGGAAGTAAGAATTACCCCACATGGAATCATATTAAGTGGAGGTTAGAGCAAAAAATGGCTAAAGCAGGAGGGAGAGAAGGAACTTGGTTGGAGAGTGCTTTAAGGATTGCGAGTGTTTTGACTTTTGGTAATTTTGGGAAGGTTTGTAATTATAAGGGTGAAAATGCAATGAGGGTTGAACAATTGTTAAATAAAAAAGTTGTTTTTGAATTGAATGCTTTGAGTAGTATAGAGAAAAAGTTTTTCTGTGAATTTGTTTTAACTTATATTTTTAAATTGAAAAAGGCAAGACAAAAGCCCGTTGAAAATGAGTTTGATCATGCGATATTAGTTGATGAAGCGCATAATATTTTTCTTAAAGAAAAGACTCATTTTGTTAAGGAATCCGTTACTGATATGATTTATAGGGAGATGAGAGAGTATGGTACTTCTCTTATTTGTTTGGATCAACATATCTCTAAATTATCAGATACTGTTAAGGGAAATAGTGCCGTTCATATCGCGTTTCAACAGCAGTTACCAGATGATATTAGGGATATAAGTGGAATAATGCAGTTGTTTGATAGGAAAGAATATTTCTCTAAGTTGGTTGTTGGGAGTGCTATTGTTAAGTTGGCTGAAAGATATACAAGTCCATTTTTAGTTGAAGTTGCACCTGTTGATTTGAAAGGTAAGGGTGTTAAGGATAGTGAAATTAAAAGTAGAATGGAAGCAGTTTTAATGCAAAAGGATGTGGAAGAAGGCGGAGATGAAGAATTCAGACAAGAATTAGAGCAGCCAAATATGGAAGAAGTTATAGAAAAAGTAACTAAGAAAAGAGAAAAGATAGAGAAAGAAGATAAGGAGAAATTTGAGTTATTGAAAAAAGAAGAAGGTTGGCCAGAGGTTGAAGAAGAAAGTGAAAAGGCTAGAGTACCTAAACATGCTTTGTATGATGGAGAGTTGGAAGAGGCTAAGAGAATGAATACAGAGAAGGGAAAAGAAGAAGCTGAAAAGTCTAAGATTAAGAAAAAAGTTATGCCTATTTTTTATCCTACAGGTCTTACTGTTGTTCAGGAAAGGTTATTGGAGTTTGTAGAACAACAACTAGCCATAGGGAAGAGCATGGCAGAGATAGAGAGGATTATGGAGTACTATCCTAACGAAGGGCTTTACACGCTAGATGATGTTTCTATAGTAATTAATTATGTTCTGGCAAGTAGATTTAATAGGGTTAAATTAGAGCAAGGGATTGGTGGTGAAGAAAGTGGTGTGAAAGGTGTAGACGTTAGTATACCTACCGAAGGTATTGTTACCACTGGTGAAGAACAAAAGAATCGAAAGATTTATAAAGCAAAAACACCCCGTAAAAAGAGAAAAAGTGTACCAAAAGATACTACTGAGCAGGAAACTTTTATTGATTTTCTGCAGGCAAACCCAGACCATAAACTAAGTAGCGTGGAAGTCTATAAACAAATTGGATTATCTGCACGAAAAGGAACAAGAGTCAAAGATGAATTATTACAATTAGGCAAAATTAAGATCCTTGAAGAAAGAAGTAAGAAAGGATGGAAAAAAATTATAAGATTGGCTTAAAAGATTGTTCTATATTATTAAACTTATATCTGCTAAATTTTTAAGTTATGCAGATGAGAAGTAAGTTAATAAGAAGGGAGAAAATCCCAAACATCATATTTAATTACATAACACAAACACAAATCACAAACATATAGCAAACAAACAAAAACAAAATAATAAATCTTTGATTTATTATTAAGTAACACACCAGAAACTTGTGATAAAAAGCAAAAATACCTCATACAAATAGGAAATATTTGGATGAAAGAAGGTATTTACAATACATTCTATAACAGTTTTATATAGCCTAAGCTAGGTTATTTCAGTATATAAATACTAAAAACAAGTGAAATACCCTTTAAACACGTGTTTAAAGCGGAATAACTATAAGAAAATAGGGTAAAACGTGAAATACCCTAAGTTTATTTTATGCCATGATGGCAGAAAGAGGTTTATTATGACCAATACAGAAAACACAAAAGTAATTGGTAATGAGATGACAGTAAATGCATTAGAACATCTTTGCGGTGAAAATTATCGTGATGCTGTAAAGAGGGCAATGAAAGCGGATTCCACAGAAGTTTTTATTCCTGTTGAACCTACTCAGGATATGAGGGATCTGTTGGAAGATGTTAATCAGATGAAAATGATTATGACTAGTAGTAATGAAAATGAAGAACCTGTTTATATTTCTTATACTGATTTTTTGGCTGGTAGAAATAAAGATGGTTCAATTCACAAGGGCTATGTTGTTGTTGATGTTATCTCTAGGTTGGTTTTTGCACTTAAAGATAGAGAAGGCAATGATGTAACTTGTTCTAAAAATGATATCTTGACAATTGCCTTTCGTGTATTGTCAGAAGGAAGAGTTCCCAATGAAAAGGATTTTGAGTCAATTAATTCTGAAGATATTGGGAAGACTTTCATTTCTTTGTTTGATGGCCCTAATGATGAAATGAGTGGTGAAAAGATTCAGTGGATTTGCCAGAGAGTAAATGGGTTTGGTGGCGCTCATATGATTCCTGGAAATTTTCCAACTCTTAATCGCGGGTTTTCTACAGGATTTTATCTTATCTGTGAGCATGAAAGTAAAAAAGTGCAGTTGAATGCTCCAAGTTGTAAGCCTTTTGTATTTCTTGGATAACGCACAACGTAATCAAGCCCCTTTTGTCTCTTTTGAGGGGGTTTATTTATGTTTTGTTTAATAGTGTATTTAAATTAAAAATAAAACTTAATGTTTTTGAAGGGAATGAATATTATGGATGCATTTGAAAAAGAAATGAAAAATAAAGCGATGATGTCTGATTATAACAGAGAAAAAGAATTCATTAAAAATACTAAGTCGAGCCATTTTCTTCTCAGTATTCTTGCAACTATTAGTATGTGGATTTTATTTATTTTTGTAGCTCTTGCCTTTTTTGTAGGAGTCTTTATTGTTCTTTTCATGATTCTTGGTATATTTGTTATTAAATAAACATTAACTCAATTTGAAGGGAAGTAAATATGAATAATGTAAGATCGGGAAAAAAAGGAAGTAATTTTGATTTTGAGAGACTTGTTGAAATTTTAAGCGATATCTGTCAGTTTGATATCGAAATAAATGAGAGTACAACATTGATTGATGATTTAGAACTTGATGATATGGATTTTGTTGAAATTCGTAAGCGTGTTTATTGTGATCTTGATGTTGAACTTGAGGAGTTTTTTGAGGCTATAACTTATGAGGATGCACTCTTTACTAGTAATTTTGATCTTGAGGCGCATTTTCCTGAAAAGAGTATTAAACTGAACAAGTTAACCGTTAAAATTTTGTTTGATTTTATTGAGTTTGAAAAGAAGTAAACTAAGGGGTAAAAATTTGATAGATTAAGAAGTGTTAATTAAAAGTAAACTATAATTTTTGAAAGGAAGCAAAATTATGTTAGAATCAATTATGATTAGTGAAGCAAAACTTGATGCAGCACAAAGATGGAATAAGAAAAAAGCTTGGACAGAATCTGGAAGACATTTCAGAGTTTCAAGTAAAGGAGGTCATTTTCCAGCTTGGTGGTTTTATTATGATCGTCATCGCATGCAAAGCAGGCTTGAAGAAGCGATTAATTCAGATCTGCTTGAAGAAAGTGTTGCAGTTTCAACTAAAGTTTTGGAAACTTCTGCAAATAGTAATACTCTTTGGTTGCTCAATGGTGATAAGGAATATGAATATGTCATCAATGAGCAGGGATTTAGCCCTACTGGTTATGTTTGTGAAGCAGGTGATTCTTTGGAAGAAGAGTGGATTGCTTGGAATGAGTATAAATCAGGGGATGTAAAGGTTTGCAGACAGTTGCTGAGTTGTTAGAATTAAAGAATAAAACTTTTTGAAAGGAATCGAAATGAAGTTTAACAAAGGATTGTGGAAAAACGTTTTTTGGATAATTGTTGCTATGGCTCTTGTAACTGTACTTTTTTGGATGTTTGTTGTAGGGCTTGATGATTATTTAATTAGGTAAATTTAAATTGAAAATATTTTTGAAAGGAATCGATCATGATTATTTTCGTTAGCATCTTAGTTTCAGTTATGTTAGGGGTGTTTGTTTGGGCGCTTGTTAAGTATCCTGCTTTTAGACAGGGAACTGTAAGGTTTTTTAGAGGATTTTGGGCAGGTGTTGTTTGGTTCTTTCCAAGATTGTGGATAGCTATTAAATGGGTTGCTAATAAGTTATGGGTAGCTGTTGTTTGGGTATTTACAACAATAGGAAACATAATAACTTATTTTATGACACATCCTAAGACTGCTGCATGTTTAGGGATTTTTGTTGCTTGTTCTATTGTGTTTTTTGGACTTCTGTGGTATATGGATGAACATCGTGTTGATGATACTTGGAAGACATTCTTCTTGATTTTACCTGTATTTGGTGCAATTGGTGGAATTGTGCATGTTGCTAAGAATTAGTTGCCTTGGAGGGTGATGAAGAGATGTTTTGTTTAGTGTTGTTAATGTGAATTGAAAAATTTAAATTAAAACTATTTTTGAAAGGAAGCAAAGTTATGAAACTTTTTACAATCTTTATTATTGCGACTGTTTTGTTTGCTTTTCCTGCAGTTAACTTTCTTTCAGTTGCCTGCAATTCAAATGTTATGGCAGTAAAGCTTGAATTGATTGGAGAAGGATTAGTATACGGCTTAGGTTTTTTTGTATGTTTGATTAGTGCTTGTTGGCGTTGGTTTAAGTGTTATTAGAAGTTTGAAACTAAAGTTAAAAATATTTTTGAAGGGATCAAATTATGAGTAATGAAGAAAAGAAAAAGTTTTGGGAAGGAAAAAAGCTTCTTAGAAAACTTCTGAAAAATCAGTATAAGATGCTTGTACAAGGAACAGATGCAATGAGAGCTGCTCGCTTGAATAATGAAGCGTTGTTTTGTTCTTAGTAGTTGTTTTGGTGTGAGGGTGATGAAGAGATGTTTTGTTGTGTGTGTTAATGTGTGTTAAATTAAAATTAAAATTTATTTTGAAGGAGTCTAAAATGAGTAATCAATTATTTGAAAGAATTTCTACGAGTATTTTTAATTTAGATAGAAGTGAATTAAGTGTTGGGATAAGAGGGTTTATTTTCCCACAAAGTGGTGCGAGATTGGATTTTGATAAGGATTATCTTGATAACGCTACTTTAGATCAGTTAAGGCATATTTTAATGGGGGCAATTAGTACTAGTTTGGATAATTAATATAAATTAAGATATTTTTGGAAGGAATAAGTTATGAAAGAAATAACATGGGAAAATAGAAATAAGATAAAAGAAGGAGACAAGATAATTTTGGCTCCAAAAGTAATTATTAGGGGAGAAAGTTTTTGTATAGTCACTAAAGAATATGTTATAGTTGAATTTGTGAGGTGGTTTTCTGATGATAAAGAATCAATGGTTGTTAGTGGCATACCAAGTAATTTTGGCTATATAATAAAAACAAAAACCTTTATGATTAATGTATCTCCAAAAATACATAATGTGTTTAAAATAGCAACCTTAATTGAAGCGAAGCTAATCTCAAATAATAATTATTAATCTTGAAAGTAAAGTAATTAAAAAATATATCTTTGAAGGAATAAGTTATGAAAAATAAAAAGGAAGATAATTTCGTTAGGTTTATTTGTTTATTGAGTTTGTTAGTAGCAGGAATTGTGTTCTTTGGTTCAATCATTATCTTCTTTGTAAATGTTTACAAAGATTATGGTAGTGAAGGGGGAAATGTGTTTGTAGTCATCTTGGCTGCTTTGTCTATGTTTGGATATTGGTTGCCATTCCTTATTATTCCTGCTGTTTTGTCTGGAATTTCGATGGCTATTGTACTTTATGCTGGATTGTTTTCAAATGAAGCAATAAAATGGATTAGGAGAAAATTAAAGAATAGTAAAACGATAAAAATGTTTTATGAAAAAGCAAGTTTTAAGGTTATTTGTATCTCTTCTTTTGTTGTTTTGATTGGTTATATTGTTTGGGCGTTGTTGTATGTTAGTTTTTGAATGAATGTTAATTGAAAATAATTTTTGAAAGGAATCAATATGAAGGATTTGAGAATTTTATTGAATTTAACTCATGAAGAATTAAGAAGAGCTTTTGATGCTGTTGAATATCCTGGCTTTTTTGATAAGGGCCCTTTTGGGATAAATTCTAATAGTAATCAGAGTATTAGTGGTGTTTTGAAGAATAAAAAAAGAATCTCTAAAGATTATGAATCTGAAAAAAACTCCTTTAGTTGCGAAGAGCTTAGAGAACTCTGTGATATGAATGTTGGAACTATCTATGGAAATGGGGGCTTCAATAGGTACTTTGTTTACTTTGATGGAAGGATTGTTTTTAGTGAGTATCATGCTATTGATGAGAAGGCAACTTGTAAGGCATTTCTTGCTGGTTTTGAAGTTTGCGTTGAAGGTAAGAGGACTAATGATTTTTACAAAGCAACTGGGAGCGTTACTTTTAAGAATGGAAGTAAGGGGGATATTTTAGGTGTAAATGATGACAGGTTTGTCTGCAGGTATGGGTATAGTGATCCTCATGGAGAGATTCATTATTACTTTAGTTTAGTGGAACTTGATTGTCTTGCTGATTTTGATTTTGATTATGTTGATGAGTCTGTTGAGGAACTTGTTGCAGTTAGTTAGTATTGTATTAACTCCCACGTAACCTGGATGAAAACTAAAGCGACCCTTTGGCGAGTAATCCAGGTTTTCGTTTTTGTGTTTAATTGAAATTGAAATTAAAATTTTAAAGGAAATATTATGGGAAAGATTACAGATAAAATAAAGGAAATTCATGAAAGTATGTATATTGAAAGTCCAGAATCTTTAATTGAGTTAGTGAAGTATCTTAATAGTTTAGGATATAGGGTTTTTACAACAAAGCCTAGAGATGTATGGGAGGCTAAAGAAATACCTTTTTCAGAAGAATATCTTCTAAAAGGCCTTAATGTAAGAAGAAAATTTTGGACTGCTATTTTGAAACGAATCTCCAGATGTAATTTTTGCAATCACATAATAGACGGGTTTATTGAAGACCATAGTGTATGTCCTAATTGTGGGAAAATATTATATCTAAACTTTCCGAAGGGTTCTCACATGGAATTTGCTATTGAAGGCGATAAGAGGTTTATGTATTCTCTCACATTGAGTGTTCAAGAACGTCGTAAAAATGAAAAAGCAATAGATTACTATTTGGATTTTAAGGATTGTCCAAGAATTTCGCAAGCAAATGATAGTTCAATGTACTATAAAAACTTGAAAGAATCTTATAGGAAATTAGAAGATGAAATAAAATTATTTCCTAAAATTTTTAAGGTAAGAAAAAAAGGCAAAATAAGAGTGGTATCAGTGGAAGAAAAGGACATGAGTTTATTTGGTTCTTTGGGGCATGAGTACAATTATACAACATTTTATGTATTTGATGGTAAAGAATTTAGAAAAGATCATGATGAGCTTCCTGCACCTTGGTTTGTTCAAATATTTGAGAAGTGGAAGTATGGAAACTAAATTAAAACAATTTTAATTTTTGAAGGGAATTGAAAATGGCTAAGATGGATGAAAAAACATTTGAAGCAGGACTTAATTCGGAAGATGTTGAAGACTTTGAAAATGAAGACATGGGGCTTAAGGAATTTTTGAAAGCTTATTATGATGGGGATCTTGATTAGTTGAAAATTAATTTGATTGGAGATTCAAATGAAAAATAGAAAAAGGGGTCTTGATTTATCTCCTAGGCTATGTCCTAAAAGCGATAGGAGGTTAAGGGTTATTCTTTTTAGTTTTGTATCACTTTCTATAGTTTTGACAACAGCATGTTTTATTTGGGGTGCTTCTGAGGTTATTGAAAGTAAGAAGAAATATTTTATTCCTGAAACTTATGATGTTAGCAATATTAATTGTAAACATTTGGAATATCCGGATATTTGTGAGCAGGAAGTTAATTTGATTAAATCTGCTAATGAAGATAAGGTGAAAAGAAAGGCAGTCTTTGAGGAATATCAAAAGATTGCTGATAAGTGTCCTATTCCTGTTTTTGTTATAGATAGGTATAAATTTTCAAGAGATTTTTTGGAGAAAGTAAAGTCAAAAAATGCAGACCCTCTTACACTTCCATATCTTCATGGTTTGTATATTTCTGCAAAATCTATGCCTCTGGCAGTTCGTGATGATTGGCCAAATGAGTTTATCTTTGTTCATGATAACGGTTCTCCAGATTTTATGATTGGAATTCTTCTTCATGAGATAGGGCATCATCTATGTCATAAGAATCATTGTTCTTGTTATGATCTTGGTGGAGATGAAGTTTATATGGAGGCTCATGCAATTAGATATTCACTTGAAATGTTGATGGCTCATGAGTTTACAGAGGCATTAGTGATAATTTATCATGATGTTAAGGTTGCAGCAACAGGTGACTATGGCATTGAAGATAGGGATCCTGCAAGATTAGTTATGAAAGATGAGATTTGGGAGTTAGTTGAAGATGCTTTGAGAATGAAAGGGGTTGTTTTGGTTGAAAATTGAGTTAATTTTATGAAAGGATAAGTTATGAAAAAGCATTTGAAGATGCTTAGAAAATATACTTCTTGGAAGTTTATCTTTCTTGTCTTTTGGATTCCGTTTGTTGGTGGTGTTTCATCAGCAATGCTTGTTGTAGCTAAATCTGTTTTATGGTGTTTTGGAAATAGGAGTTAATAGTTAATAGTTAATGATAAAAGGAGTTTATTATGAAACTAAATATTATATTGGAGAAAATTAAACGTAAATGGTTACTTGAATTAACGATTATTATGGTTGTTTTGATCTTTATTGCATTCTTATTGAAGTTCTTATTCAACTAGATGTTTTGGTATTAAATAAATGTTTAAAACTTAATTTGGAGATTTTATGTATAAAGTGGTTTTTGTTTTGAAATCTGGAAAAGAAATATCGTTTAAATATAAATATGGCTTAGCCATAGTTAAGGCAATGATGATTTTTTCAGATGCAACTAGGACAAGAGTTTATGAGAAAAAAGGTCTTGGTTATACGCCTATTTTGGTTGAAGGAGATGCTAATATTTAGATTTTAATTAAGTAAATAGAAAATTTTAAATTTGGAGATTATATTATGGAAAATGAACTTTTAATAAAGGTGATTATTTTGATTGCTTTTGTTTTCACAGGGCTTAGGCTTGTAGAGTATCTTGAAGATAGTAAACATAAGTTAGATCGTATTTTTCGTCTCTTTGGAGCGATTTTAGCTATAGTTTCAATATTAAGTTTAATTATAACTTTTCTAAAACTTGAATGTGCTTGATTTATTGTTTAACTACTATGGAAAGGAATTCAGCATTTGATTGGAGTGTGTGATGAAGATTTTTCATTATGGGATTTGGTATCCTCTTGAGTGTTTATGTGTTCCTAAGAAAGAAGGATGGTATTTAGTTGATTTGGAGTTGAAGAAGGCCATTCTTCTTGGAACACTGAGAGAATGTAAGAAGTTTATTGAAGATGGAATGAAATATCCTTATGCAAATGTAATTGAAAGAAAAATGAATGAAGTGCAAGTGTGTAAGGTTCATGTTTTTGGTGATAATTTGGGAAGTTTATTAAGTAAAAATTTAATTACGAGGTGAATTATGAGTATAAAGGAAAGATTTTGGGATAAATATTATGAGGGATGTTTAGAATTGATAACATCAATTTTGAATTTGGAACCCGATTATAAGTTTAGTGTTTTTGGAAAAATGTCTAAGAAGGAACTTAAGGTGTTTTTAGCAGAAAAGATCTATGAGCAAGTTCTTGAAGGTTGTATCTTGGAAGAACTTTTAAAGATCTTTGAAGTGCTTGACCAAGATTGTAGAACCTTTAATCAGTTGGGTTTAATTGAATCTCTTAATGCCTTGGGTGTTAAGGTTTCTAAAAATGAAAGAAATTTGCCTTATCTGATTGGTCTTCTGAAGGTTCATACAAAGGCGGCTCGATTTAATTTGGGATGTCAAAAGAAAGAGATCCTAATTAAGGATAAAGATATTAAGATTCACAAAGAAAATCGTGATATTTTGGCTAAAGAAAATAATAGGTTGAAAAAAAGAAATTGAATAAATTATTAATTAATTGAAAGGAAAATAGTGGAAGATAAGAAAAAGAAAAAACATAGTTTTGGGTTCTTTATTGCAATGTTTATAGTTGGTTCTCTTTTTGGTTTTTTGGTTGGTGCTTCTTATATGACTTTAGGAGATGCAGATCAAATCATATATCATCATGAGTTCAAAGATGTTGAGCTTGAAGCTAACCTCCTTATTTTAAGGTCTGGAAGGCATATCTTTATTTGTGATATGAGTCTGGCTGAGCATGAATTACAACCTGTATTTACTTCTTTTGAAAGTTATCTTGAAGATATAGAGTATAAGTATCGAAAAGATCGGCTGGAAATTGAGATAAAGAAAACTGCAGGATTGTATCCTAGGTGAATTAGTTGTGTTAATTGTTTATTTTGTTGAAAGGAATCGATTATGAAGTTGAGTTTGAATGCAAAAATTAAAATTGTTTTGACTCTTGTCATGATTTGGGCTGTTGCATCTATATTGCATCTTTTTGTATCTGGGCCCTTCCAAGAAAATGGTGATTATTTTGTGATTGCTTTGATTATTTCGTTTTTAGTTTTGCTTCTCAAAGAAGAGTTTGATTATAAAATTCAAAAACATAATAAACTGAAAGAAAAAGAGTTCGTTGATAAATATTATGAGGAAAATCCTGAAGAAAAGCCTAAAGATTCATCTTTGAATGAAGTTAAAAAAGGTGAAAAAAGAGTTACTAAAGCGATTACTATCTATTTTGTTATTAGTGCTATTTTGTGTCTTGCTGGCTTTGTCCGTAGTTTGGTTGTTGTTATTCCTGAACATGGTCTTGTTTCTGGATTGGTACATGGAGTTCTTCATTTAATGCTTCTTATAACTGTTTTTGCTCTCTTGTTTGTTTTCTTTTTTGCTATCTTTTACTTACTCTTTTGTTTTGTTAGAGGATGGTTAAACAATAGGTCCAAAGGCAAAGGTCTTGGAAAGAAGAAACTATTTTTCTCATAAAGAAAATTGATTGATGTTGTGTTGTTAAAAATTATTGAAAAATATTTTTGAAAGGATTCGGTATGTTAGCATGTAAGTCTAGAAGTAGTAGTAACAGGCCTACTCATTATAAAATTAAAGGAAAGAAAGTTGAAAGTGATAATGAGAAAGGTTCTGGAAATAAACCTGTTAAACCTAAGGTTTGGAGATGCCTTTATCGTAATGCTAAAGGTAATATCTGTGGTGAAATACTTTCTACTGGAAAGCGCAGATGTAAGAAGTGTGAGAAATTAATTAATAACTCTAACTTTTTAGATGGAGAGCCCAGTGGTAAAACTGATTTGGCTATTCCTTTTGAAAATGAGAAAACTTGTTTGGATTCTTAAATCAACCAAGACTCGGAGAGTCTTGTTCAATATAGTGTTTGAATAAAACGCACCTTTCAACCGCATAAACGTGTTAATTGTGTTTTAAGAAAGTTAATATTGTTTAATTTGAAAGGCGTAGTATGAAGAACGTATCGAAAAGTTTGATTATTGTTTTAGTTTTGATGTGTAGTGTTGTTTTCCTTAATGGTTGTGCAACTCATGAAACTGAAGGCGAAGGGCATAGTTTGTTGCCTTTTGGAATTAAGTTTGAAATTGGTGGTGCTTTATCTGAAGGACCTCATGAAAGAGTTATTGCAATAGGCTCTAAATCTGTTGAAAAAACTTCTGAGAAACAGAGTACTTTTAATGATTCTTGGAAAGAAACTGGTAAATCAAAGTACGAGAATCAGCATAAATCTCGTAACAAAGTAGTTTCTTCTAATGATCGGGGCCAGTATAGAAACTAATAAATTGTTTCCACTGTACGTGTGTTTCACTTTAGCAGGACCTTGTTCTTGTTTTGTGAATAAGGTCCTGCATTTCAATTATTATTTTTAAGGAAAATTACATGAAGTCTATGAAAACTTTTTGGATGTTTATTGCTTGTTTTGCTATTGGTGTTACATTAAGAGACGATTCTTGGAGTAGAATGGCTTGTTCAATTGCAGCACTTAGCCTTGGTATGAGATTTATTTCAGGAATGGAAAGTAAATATAAAGTTGCATATCTATTTTTGATTGCTGTAGTTAGTTTTTTAGTTTTGACTTATGTTTCTGTTGGAATTAAACTAATTCTTGAAATTCACACTACTGAATCTTTAATATTGGGATTCAAAGATTCTTCAATAAGATTTTTTAAGAATTTGGGCAAGGATTTTATTTGGTATGTTAGAGAAGTGTTTAAGGATCCTGTTAAACTAGCACATTTTAGTTTGATCTTTGTTGTTTGTATTTTGATGGTTGCAGTTCCTCTTGTTAAAAATAGATTTTCTAAAGTAAGAGCTTAATTTGTTTAGTTTAATTTAGATTAGTTTTATATCATGTTTAAAGGGCCAGGAATTAACTTATTTTGCGTCAGACACAAAGGAGTTAAAGTAGCTCGCCTGGCCCTTTTTTGAATTATAACTGTTATTTAATTTATTCAGGAAACTTTAAGAGAAGATATGTAGAAAAAAGAAAAGAGATTGAACAGCTGGTAGGGAGAAAT
>Ga0233431_1002581_pt1 | contig 24856 bp, 25 predicted proteins | sample SI_118_April2016_FD_179867 | JGI IMG/M metagenome (GOLD analysis project Ga0233431, IMG submission 179867) | Seawater microbial communities from Saanich Inlet, British Columbia, Canada - SI_118_April2016_200_MG | ecosystem: Environmental > Aquatic > Marine > Inlet | place: Canada: British...
TAACAAATAAGTCTGCCCTTATATTCTGGGAACATATTGTATCATCTTATACAGGTGGTGATTTTTTAAAAAAAAGAAACTCTTCATTTAATGGATATGGCTTCATTTTCAACAATAATTTAAAAAACAGATCCTGGCAGAACGGAGCATGATAAAAGTATCAAATCAGTCAGGCTAATGGTGGTGGCGGCGGAGGCAATTCTCCTCGTTTCAAAGCTTCTCGTGCCGCCTTGACCGGTATACGGGCCTCGCAGGGCACTCCTACCTGGCACAAGCCGCATCCATACCCCTCGAATTTATAAGTTTTCTTTACATATTCTCTGGAAAGAGCCAGATGTTCCCTGCACTTTTCCTTGTTATGACCAGCCTCTGTAATAGCACGGGCCGGGCAACGGTCAATGCATTTGCCACAAGTCCCGTCAACATAATAAAGACAATAGGCCTGATGGTTTACATAGGGCCTTGGGGTTGGTTTGATGGATACTTTTGCCACGACTGATCCTGCTCGCATTGCTTTGCCTTTTTCCGTGATAAGACCATCGCACAGACCAAAAGTACCCAGGCCGGCCGCATGGGCAGCATGGCGTTCAGACCATGAAGACGCATAAGAAAACCGTTCTGAATTTACAATAGTCCAGTTTGGAACCAGCATGGGAGCAACGGCTGAATGCCCTGCATTTTGTAAACTTTCCACCACATGCTCTCGCAATCCCACGTTGAATTGTTCACCATAGACCCTTATTCGAGCCCATTCATCAGAGGGATATGTTTTAGCCCTGCGGTTGGTTTTCCTGACCTGTTTTCGTTGAGGTAAAATCCATGAAATTACCGTCAGCTGCTCTGCTGTTACCATCTTATCGGGGCAATTCTGATTGAATACCTCAAAGGGAGTCCAGTGGAAAGCTCCAATATACTCTTTATACTGCTGCCAGATCTGATCTGCTCCGGAGGAAAAACCCACCAGCGCACTATCCCAGGCTGGGTCACTATTTTTGTTTTGAATGGTATTAAGGGGTGAATCTGCAATAAAATCCTGAATCAAATTATTAACCCAGTTTTCGGAAATATTGATATTTTTTCCCATTTGCATCTCCTGTTCTGTCATGGGGTAAAAGATAATGAATTTTTAAGACATTTCCCGGAATTCATCCATGGATCGTCCCCTGATGGCTTCTGCAATTTCAAAGACATAATCATAAATATGAAGTCCTTTGGATGATGCAATAATTTCACCGTTTTCAACGCCGATCTGTTCTGCACAATATTGTTTCATCATTTCAATGGCAGCAAGGTTTGCCGGGAATCCCCCGTATAAATCCCAGGACCTGAAATAAGGGAAAAAATGAAGTTTTCCATCCTGGATACGGGTATCAATGTGTCGAAGGCAGGGAGGATCAAGCAAAACCATATCCGTGGGCTGGCCCACCTGTAAAATCATCTGGTTGTTCCTGTACCCCTTGTTTTTATAGGTCCAGATCATCATCTCCATCTGGTTTACAAAGTATCTGCCGTTTTCCTCAACTAAAATATTTCTATCTTCCCAGATTTCTTTTTCCTGTACCAGGATTTCAGTCAGTTTTTTGTAATCACCGGGCAAATACTCAGAATCACATTTACAAATCCGCTGTCCATAGGTATAGGACTCACCTTCTTTTTCCTCGCCCGTCATGAGATAGGGCAGATAATCATCCAGGTAACCTTCTTCCACTGGATCGGGAAATCCCAGTGCCGGGTTAACCTTTGGCAGCAGGGGAAGGCTTTGCGGATGTGTGATATGGATCGTTATAAAATCAAATTCAAGTCTTTTCTGGCCTTCAAAAGACCCGCGGCTAATGGTAAAGGCTCTGCCCGCTTCAACACACCGGTAAAGGGTTTGAAACCAGGCATCTGAAAGGCTTGTGGCTTTTATGAACAGCGGTTGTAACATTGAGTGCTCCTTGTTTGATTTTATCCAATTATTTAAGTTTAAAATATATACTTAAATCCTAATTGTGACAACCCTAATTTGACCATCATCCATGGCCGTCCCATGTAAATAATATTTGATTCTTATCCTCTGCAGGGATTAAATTTTTTGGAACAACAAATAATTCAAGTCAATTTGCCATCATGATTTTCTGGTTCATCTGTCATGAATATAAAAAAATATATATTTAAAAAAATTTCATTTTATTATTTTTTATTGTTACTTATAGGTATTATTAGTTAGTATTTATCTTTATTTAAATTTTATTAAAATATTTATTGACAAATAATTACCATTTTTATAATCAAACCAACACTATTAATTATTTCGCATGAACTTTGATTTGGATCAATTGACAATTGCTGATTAAAAAATGAGGACTTTCATGAAATTTAAATATTTTTTTACCCATCTGCTCACAGGCCTTTTGTTTCTTTTATTAACAAATTATTCCGCCATTGCTCAAACCGGCTGCAAGGCCACCTATGGGGCCACCCAAAAGACCTTCCGGCTGGCAACGGGAAGCCCTGGTGAACTGGGACTCTTAAAAGAACTGGCCACGGCTTTTAATGAACGGCAGGGTACAACCCTGTGCTGGGTAAAGGCTGGATCCGGCAAGTCTCTCAAGCTGCTGAAAGAAAAACAGGTCGATGTGATCATGGTGCATGCACCGGCTGCAGAAAAAAAAGCTGTTAAGGACGGATGGGCCATTAAGCGTTCTTTAATCGGATCCAATGAATTTTATATTGTTGGCCCGAAAAACGATCCTGCCCAAATTTCATCTGCCGCCTCTGCTGCCGACGCATATGCAAGGATTGCAGAGGCAAAGGCCGGGTTTCTGTCCAGAGGAGACAACTCAGGGACAAACAAGAAGGAACTGGGCATATGGAAAACTGCGGGAATCACCCCGACAGGGGATTGGTACCTCGTCACAAAGGATTTTATGATGGCCACTCTTAAAAAGGCCAATAAAGTAAAGGGGTATTTTATGACAGACTCTTCTACCTGGGTAGCCGGGAAAAAGGGTCTTGACAACCTTGTGGTTCTCTTCAGGGGTGATCCTGTTTTGATCAATACATATCATGGTCTTTGCCAGCCTGAAGGCGCGACAAACGGGCAAACATATGCCTCTCAATTTATCGATTTTTTAAATTCCAGTCCCGGTCAAAAAATTATCAGCGACTATGGAAAGAGCCTGTATGGTCAGGGTATGTATAATGATGCAGCATACGCAAAACAATATGACCACTGAAATAATTTGTTTTAATGGATAATGACAGGAATTTGTTTTCCTTAAACAAAACCCCATCTCCTTGGCAAGCATTATCCAGCAGCCTGTTCTTTCCCGACCCTGAAAGAACAGGCTGCACTCTTTTTAAAACGATTTGATTTTAGAATACTTTTAAAAAACAACCCTCCTCAAGCCCGCCTTCAAATACTGTTATCAAAAACTTCAATTAGAATTCAATTTTAAGGACAGCTGATGAAATAAGTTGAGCAGAAATAGTGCAGATTTTTGTTCCATCTGTAAGGCGCATCAGATGGAACAAAAGCCAAGCAATTTCGCTTAAATTATAAAATTTGCGGTCCTAAGTATTGACAAAGAATAAAATTCGACTTAACATATGAACAATTGTTCAAATGAGGAGATATACAAATGGATATATGCGCAGAAAAATGTATTAACGAAAAACGTGTCAAGGAGACGGCCAAGACCATCCCCACAAAGGAAACCATCGAGCAGATGGTGGATATATTCAAGGCATTAGGTGATCCTACCCGGCTTACAATCGTTCTTGCACTCTTAAAGCAGGAGCATTGTGTCTGTGACATTGCCGTTCTTTGCAATCAAACCGATTCTGCTATCTCCCACCAGTTGAGAATATTAAGGACAATGAAAATTGTAAAAAACAAGAGAAAAGGTAAGAGCATCTACTACTCTATTGATGATGACCATGTGGTCTCTTTGATCAACATGAGCCTTGACCACGTCCAACACTGAAATTAAAGGTATTATTTACCATGTCTATCATATATGAAATCTTAAAAGAATCCTGGCATATTTATCTTGATGTTGCGATATATATGCTGTTTGGTTTTTTTGTAGCCGGCATCCTGTATGTCTTTTTTAAAGCCGATAAAATAAAACAATACCTTGGAACGGGCAAAATAAAGCCGGTCATTTTAGCGGCACTCTTTGGCATCCCCATCCCCTTATGTTCCTGCGGTGTTGTTCCCGTTGCCACAGGCCTTAAAAAGCAGGGCGCCAACAGCGGGGCTGCCTTATCCTTTATGATTGCCACACCTGAATCAGGCGTGGATTCCATTGCCGTGTCCTGGGCCATGCTGGATCCCATAATGACTGTGATTCGGCCCATTGCCGGATTTATCACTGCGGTTTCCACGGGAATTGCCCAGAATTTTCTGGGGAATGACTTAAGGCCTGATACGCCTGATAAAATACCCGTAAAAAAAGAGACTGGCGGCTGAGGTTGCCCAGAAAACAGCTGTGCAGTTGCACCAAAAAAGAATGAAACCCTGTCTGAAAAACTGATGAGAGGCCTGAAATATGCCTATGGCGAACTTCTCACGGATATTGCGAAACCCTTTATCGTTGGAGTCTTTATTGCCGGTATCATCACTTTCTTTTTCCCGGATGACCTGACACTCTGGGCCAATGACCACAGTTTTCTATCCATGCTGGTCATGCTGGCAGCCGGAATTCCCATGTATGTCTGTGCCACATCATCCACACCCATTGCTGCAGCCTTGATACTCAAGGGTCTGAATCCCGGCGCAGCACTGGTATTTTTACTGGCAGGCCCTGCAACCAATGCGGCAACAATAAACATTGTAAAAAACATATTCAATACACGGGCACTTATCATATATCTGTCCATGATCGCCATCTGTTCCCTTGCCATGGGCTTTTTTGTCGACTTTGTGTATGAAATATTTGATGTTCAGGCAAGTGCGGTTGTGGGACAGGCCTCCGAACTTTTTCCAGAGAGTATCCAGCTGACTGCCGCAGTCATACTCACAGGGCTCATAATCTTTAATATGATATCGAATTTAAGGCGCCAGGCTGGACATGCTCTCTCCCATTAAAATCGGTCAGGACTCCACGAGTTTGTGGCTGTCCTGACAGGTCAGATCCAGTTCATAAATGCTTTTCAGGTCTTTAATTTTTTTCATATTTTTTTCGCTGAAAGGTGCCTTGCCTTCAAAGGCATGCAGCACAATACCTTCAATCAGGTCGCCAAGAGTCATATCGTGGTATTCGGCAAGCCCCTTTAATACCTTTAACAGTCTTTTTTCGATCCTGACACCTGTCTGCACCCTTTCAACCTTACGTAACGGGTTTTGAGAGGCACTCTGTTTTTCGGCCATCTTTTTTCTCCTTATACAAGATAAATGAAATAATACTTAAGGCCATTAATACCAGACCTGAAACCATTAGCAAGATCGGGTAGTCATATTTTTCCAATAAAATACCATAAATGATCATGGCCCCCGGTATGGCGGCATTTCCAACTGATCCTGCAACGGCAAAGACTCTTCCTGCAAACTTGTTATCAATGCTTTTTTGTAAAAGCGTCTTAAAGGAAATGGAGGCGCAGATAATGCAGCAGCCGAATAGAAATATCATGGCAAGAAAAAGAAACAGCAGAACAGTCTGGTTCCCTTTAAAAAAAGCGGCTGAAACATAGAGGAGCCCAATGAAAAATACACTTGTAAAGAGAGTAGTTTTTTCCTTTCCAAAAACAGTTTTAATGCTCAACACAACGGCCATGACAATAGTCCCAATTCCGAGAGCAGCCTGAAAAAATCCAAAGGTTCTTGCCCCGTCCCGGCTGACTGCATCTGCAATCACAGGCATAAACACTTCTATGGAACCCACAAAGAAATGAATGATCATCACCATAAACAAAAGGATCATCAACACTCTTTTTGAAAAGATGTATTGATATCCCTGTTTCATATCCTCTAAAATCCCAGGTTGTTTTTTCTTTATTGGATGTTCCGAATTAGAAGGAATATGAATAAAACATTCCAACCCGGCTGACAGAATAAAGGAAACTGCATTAACAATAAATACCCATAAATATCCAAAGGCTGAAATAAAAATTCCTCCTAAAAAAGCCCCGGCAATGGTGGAAAACCCATTCACAAACTGGTGTTTTGAATTTGCCGAAGCCAGGTCTTTTTCCTTGACGATCTGTGGAATCACAGAGGGTATGGCCGGGTCAAAAAAGGCGGCATTAACGCTCAAAAGGGCCTGCATCAGTAAAATCACATAAAAATTCATCATTTCAAGATAAAAAAGAAGGGCAAACAAGGCAATAATCAACCCCCGGATCAGGTCAGTTCCCACAATAATAATTTTGCGGTTATACCGGTCGATAAAAGCGCCTGAAAAAAAACCAAGCACTAAGGAAGGGATTAAGGAAGCCGCCAGAACCGCCCCCATCTTTGCCGAAGATCCTGTTGTTTTCAAAACCCAGAATGACAGGGCAATCATATGAAATTTATCCCCGATCTGTGAAACAAACTGGCCTGTCAGCAGATAAAAAAAATTTCGATTCATTATTATCAAAACTCCAGAAATAAGTTAGCATACATCGCTATATTGTTACCAATGTACCAAGATAATGTCAATGTATTTTTTAAAACCCTCAGAGTAATCCCAAATAGGTTTCAAAACCTTTCAAATATACCCCGTGGAATTTAAACTAATAACCGGCCATTTGTCGAAAATGGCTGTACTGCCATTTTCGACAAATGTGATTTTGTAAAAGTTTACCGATCCACAATTTGCTGAATCGAATTCCCTTCAACTACAAGATTTTGTATTTGGTTATGATGCTGAAAACCCCTGGACTGTTAATAGTCAACACAATTTCAGAATGGGTATCGGTCAATTTTTTCAATATACGTTATTTCAATCTTTTGAAATTTGGGTTGATGTTATCCCATATATTTTAATTTAAATCTGAAGTTGAAAAATTTGTCTTTACCATATGTGGTATTTTCGGTAAAATTCAGAAAGTCTGGACTGGTGAAAGAAGCGCTCAGTATATTTGAGGATTTGACTCGTGGGTGTATATACCATTATGGCTCACCCTATCCATTGATAGGTGACAAACAATTCATTACTAAGTCACTATAGTTTCAAATGGCAATCAAAAAATAGAGAGAACAAGGATGCCAAATATCGATACAAAAAGAATAAAGATTGAATATGAGCAGTTTGGAGGGTCATCTAATCCGACATTATTGCTGATTTCTGGGTTAGGTGGTCAGATGCATTACTGGCCGAGTGAGTTCTGTTCAAGGATAGCTGATAATGGATTCCGAGTTATTAGATTTGATAATAGAGACACCGGCTTTTCAAGTAAAATTGACAGCCTGAATTTAGATGAAGCAAGACAGCTTATTGGCAAACTCTTTGCAGGAGAAAAAGCGCCAGTGCCGTATAGTATAGAGGATATGGCTAATGATGCGATCGGTGTTCTTGATGCCCTTGATATCCAGAAAGCTCATATCTGTGGAATGTCTATGGGTGGGTTTATCAGTCAAACTTTAGCAATCAATTATCCTGACAGAGCCCTAAGTCTTATATCTATTTATAGCAATCCAGGAAACAGTCATGAATACATGCCGACACAAAAGGTAATGGAAGCAACGTTTAACCCTCCACCAGAAGAGCGGGAGGCGTACATTGATAATCGGACAGAACTTTTCCAGTTGATTTGTGGCACTGGTAGACCATTTGATGAAGAATTTTACCGAAAAATGTTTGCAAAGTCATATGACCGTTGTTTTTACCCTGACGGAACGGCACGGCAATACCTTGCGGTCATGACACAGAAGGATAGGAGGGATGACCTCGCCGTACTTTCAATCCCTACACTCATTATTCATGGTGATGAAGATCCGATGATACCTCCTGTCGCTGGAGAAGCAACAGCAAAAGCAATACCCAATTCTGACTTGAAAATTATTAAAGGTATGGGACATGATTTGCCTTCAACTGCATCTTATGGAATTGAGATATCAGACAGCATCATCGAATTTTTAAAAACAAAATTCCATGGAGAGTGATATACTCCATTTTTTTAGCAATTCTTGGCGTTGGCTTCTTCTTCCAGTTATGCTTAGAAATTCGGATGGCATGTTTGATTAGAAAAACACCTGCTCGTGAATATATTTTCATTTCAAAGAAGGGAGTTCAATTTGTCTATCTATATGGGGTTCCGGCTGGAAACTTACAGCGACAACTGGCATTTTAAAGGCTCGATCCAGACAAGATTCGGGGACCCCTATATGTGGTATCCGATGTTTTTTTGAATAAAAATTTCAATTCCATTATATAAGCCGAGGGTATCATCCCCGGTAATTTTTCCATATTCAACGATATAATATAGCAAATTTATAGTTGCAGATTTTGAAAAATCATTTTTCGGGGTCTGAACTGCTGGATAGTGTATCTCCAATTATGTTGCGAGTTTTTTTTGTAGCGAGTTGTTACCCATGATGAGAAGATCAAACGAAATGGGAGATTGATAGCAGAATCAAGGGAAGACCGAATCGAAAAAATGATTCTGCTAGTTTTCAAGCTTTCCAAACCTTAATACACTCAATTTAAGTTGAATTTATCAGAATTCAAGAACCGATTCCCCATGTTTTTTCATCAGTTTTACTAAATAATTATTTTTGGCTGTTTTTTTATTATTTTTTATACTTTAGTTGACAAAAGGGAACTTCTTATCCTATATGCAATGTTTAGAAAGATTCTTTTTATGCGATTTTTCGTTAACCTTTAACTAATCTTTCTTATACAACTTTCCGTTAAGCTTTAATTTTTGTTTAGCAATTCTTTTTATGCGACGTTTCGTTAACCTTTAACTTTTTCAGGAGAATGTAAAATGATGAATTTGAAAACTGTTTTAGGAGCAGTGGTTGTAACTGCAATGCTTACAGCGGTTCAGGTAAGTTTTGCGGCTACTGAGATCCAGTGGTGGCATGCAATGGGTGGCGTCAATGGAGAACGGGTCAACAAGATTGCCGATGATTTCAACCTGACCCAGAAAGATTATAAAATTGTGCCGGTTTATAAGGGAAACTATACCGAAACCATGACCGCCGCAATTGCAGCTTTCAGAGCAAAGCAGCAGCCCCATATTGTACAGGTTTTTGAAGTTGGGACTGCTACCATGATGGCAGCCAAAGGAGCTGTCTACCCAGTTGAAGACGTAATGAGTGATAGTGGTGTTGCTTTTGATAAATCTGACTACTTACCTGCAGTTATCAGCTATTATCAGACATCTGAGGGCAAACTCCTCTCCATGCCGTTTAACAGCTCTACCCCGGTTCTCTGGTACAATAAAGAGGCATTTAAAAAAGCCGGAATTAAAGAACCGCCTCAAACCTGGCCGGAAATGGAAGCGGCTTCACAAAAAATTCTTGATGCCGGTTATAAGAGTGGATTCTCTTTTGGCTGGCAATCATGGGTTATGCTTGAAAACTTCAGTGCCTGGCATAATTTAGCTGTAGGAACAAAGGAAAATGGTTTTGCCGGAACCGATACTAAATTTTCTTTTAACAACAATCAGGTCAAAAAGATGTTGGGGAGTGTTGGTGACTGGCAAAAGAGTAAAATTTTCCAATATGGTGGCCGCAGGGGTGACAGTCTGCCCATGTTCACAAATGGAGAATGTGGAATGTGGATGAACTCTTCCGCCTATTATGGCGGTATTAAAAAGCAGGCCAAGTTTGATTTTGCTCAAACCATGCTGCCTTTTTATCCCGATGTTATAGACAAACCGCAAAATTCAATCATCGGGGGAGCTACCCTATGGGTTTTGCGTGGCCATGAAAAAGCTTCTTACAAGGGTGTCGCTCTGTTTATGAGCTATCTATCTTCTCCTGAAGTCCAGGCTTGGTGGCATCAGGAAACCGGATATGTTCCGATTACCACGGCTGCCTATGAACTCAGTAAAAAGCAGGGTTTCTATGAAAAAAATCCTGGCACAGATACAGCTATTAAGCAGCTGAGTCTCAATCAGCCTACTCCCAATTCACGTGGTATACGTTTCGGCAATTTTGTTCAGATTCGTGAAATCATCAACGAAGAGATGGAGGCTATCTGGAACGGAAGTAAAACGGCAGATCAAGCCATGGATGAAGCTGTAAAACGTGGCAACAAACTTCTCCGGAAATTTGAGAAAGCAAATAAATAATCTATTATTTTCAACAGCTGCAGGTGACTGCAGCTGTTGATTGCCTGATACTTATGCTAAAAAGAGTCCATTTTAAACCTTCGCCGCTGCCCTATATTCTGGTCGCGCCACAGCTTATTATAACCCTGGTCTTTTTTATATGGCCGGCGAGTCAGGCTATATACCAAAGCCTGCTTGTTCAGGATGCTTTCGGATTAAGCACGCAATTTGTCTGGCTTGACAATTTTAAAGAGCTTTTTGGTGATGATTATTATCTCGATACGTTCAAACGTACTATTTTTTTCTCAAGCCTTGTGGCGTTTTCCTCTTTAAGTATTTCGCTGGTTCTTGCTGCCATGGCTGACAGGGTGATTAGAGCCTCGTCCATGTATCGCACATTGCTTATATGGCCCTACGCTGTGGCCCCTGCAGTGGCAGGTGCACTCTGGATGTTCATGTTTGATCCCACAATAGGGATCATTGCTTATATGCTGGATTTCCTGAATTTTGAATGGAATCATCGTCTCAGTGGCAACCACGCTATGGCACTTATCGTTTTTGCTGCAACATGGAAACAGATCAGCTATAATTTTCTTTTCTTTTTTGCCGGGATACAGGCCATTCCACATTCCCTTATTGAGGCCGCTGCAATTGATGGATCCGGCCCTGGAAGGAGATTCTGGACTATTATTTTCCCGCTCATTTCCCCCACCACTTTTTTCCTGTTGGTTATGAACCTTATCTATGCTTTTTTTGAAACATTTGGTATTGTTCATGCGGTCACCAAGGGTGGCCCAGTCAAGGCAACTGAAATACTCGTCTATAAAGTCTACAATGATGGTTTCATTGGTCTTGACCTTGGTGGTTCAGCGGCGCAGTCTGTCATATTGATGGGTATTGTCATTGTGCTTACCGTGATTCAATTTCGATATATCGAACGTAGAGTGGAGTACTAATTATGATAGAACAACGCCCTGTGACGACGGTAATCTGCCATATTGTTCTGATAGCAGGGGTATTGCTGGTCGCTTTTCCAATTTGGGTTACCTTTGTTGCTTCAAGTCACACTGGGGTTAGGATGACACAGATTCCACTGCCTCTTCTTCCGGGAGGACATTTTTTCGAAAACCTTGTTGATGCCATTACCAAGGGGGTCGGAAATGCCCGCGAACAGTCTGTCGGCTTGATGCTGATCAACTCAATGATAATGGCCATGATGATTGCCTGTGGAAAAATCGTTATTTCTCTTTTGTCAGCCTTTGCCATCGTCTATTTCAAGTTTCCCTTCAGGATGACTATTTTCTGGCTGATTTTCATCACTCTGATGCTGCCCGTGGAGGTGCGTATAATGCCAACCTTTGAGGTCGTGGCAAATCTTAATATGCTGAACTCTTACTGGGGATTGACTATTCCATTGATAGCATCGGCCACAGCCACATTCATGTTCAGGCAGTCCTTTCTTACCGTACCCGATGAACTGCTGGAGGCTGCGCGTATAGACGGGGCCGGGCCAATGCGCTTTTTCTGGGATATCCTGTTACCCATCTCCCGCACCAATATTGCAGCTCTTTTTGTTATTCTTTTTATCTATGGCTGGAACCAGTATCTCTGGCCTCTTTTAATCACCACAGATAAAGATATGTACACTATTGTAATGGGCATAAAACAGATGCTTGAAGCGGCTGAAGAATCCCCGGAATGGCATCTTATAATGATGACCACTCTGCTGGCCATGCTGCCACCTGTTGTTGTGGTGGTTGGGATGCAGAAACTCTTTATTAAAGGTTTAACAGAAACGGAGAAGTAGTGTGGCTAAGGTAATACTTGAAAATATAGTTAAAACATTCGGAAAGACAGAGGTCGTCCACAGGATAAACGCCTGCTTTAATAATGGGGAGTTTGTTGTCATTGTAGGGCCATCCGGTTGTGGGAAATCAACAATACTGCGTATGATTGCAGGTCTTGAAGAGGTGAGTGAGGGCAATATCACCATCGGTGACCGGATAGTCAACAATGTAGAACCTAAAGATCGACAAATTGCCATGGTCTTTCAGAATTATGCTCTTTACCCACATATGACCGTTTTTAATAATATGGCCTATGGATTAAAACTCCGAAAACTCAGCCGTGAAGAAATCAAACAAAGAGTTGGAGAGGCAGCGGACCTCCTGCAATTAACCGATTTTTTAAAGAGAAAACCAAGACAGCTCTCCGGAGGTCAACGTCAAAGGGTTGCCATGGGCAGGGCGCTGGTGAGAAAACCATCAGTATTCCTCTTTGACGAGCCGCTATCAAACCTTGACGCCAAGCTCCGCCATCAGATGCGGGTCGAACTTAAGAAATTGCACCAGAGGCTTGGTACAACCATGATCTATGTTACCCATGACCAGGTCGAAGCCATGACCCTTGCTGATAAAATTGTGATAATAAATGATGGCCATATCGAGCAGATCGGCAGCCCCGATGAAATCTATCATGATCCGGCATCAAAATTTGTGGCAGGCTTTATCGGCTCTCCGCCAATGAATTTCTTTGCAGCAAAGGTTGTGGGGAAGAAAATGATTGAGTTTGGTAAAGGGACCAGGATGACAATAGAAAACAAGACCCTTCCAGATAAAAGAAGTTTGGTGGCCGGTATACGCCCTGAAAAAATCCAAATATTTTCAGAAAAACGAGAAGGTCGTTTGCGGCTTGAGGTTGAACTTATTGAGAAGCTTGGTGCGGGTAAATTGCTCTATAGTCATATCGGTGATCAGCCTATAGTCGTGAATATACCTGACAGCTCAACTACAGATCTTGATCAATGCTGGGCAGAGTTGTCTCCTGACAATATTTACTTTTTTTCTTCAGAGTCACACAAGCGACTATAAAGGTTTGTATTGACAGCGTATTACATTGATCCCCAATCAGCATCCCTTATTGACCCCTCCTGGACAATAAAATGTTTTTCTTTTTCATGGTGAAGTTCCTCCTCATTTTTTCAACTGCTTTTTGCAGATTGATCTTATAATCACAGGCGCTTTACCTGAAACCGGTATTCGTGTATAGTAAAGTATCACTTGCACTACCTTTGAACGAAACAAATAATAAAACCCGTTCATTCATAAGGAGGATATCATGGTCATTGCCGAAGATATCATGGAAACCGATGTTATTTGTATCTCCCCGGATACAGAGGTCCCTAAAGCCGTTGAAATCCTGTTAAAAAACCATATCAACGGCGTCCCCGTGGTGAATGACAAAAATGAACTGGTGGGTATCCTGTGCCAGAGCGACCTGATCTTCCAGCAAAAAGAGATGCCCATTCCACCGATTTTTACCATTCTTGACAGTATCATCCCCCTGTCATCATCCAAAAAGCTGGAAGACACCTTACAAAAAATATCAGCCGCAACCGTTGACCAGGCCATGATCAAAGACCCCGTTACTATATCTGCCGACACCCCTGTATCTGAAATTGCAAGCCTTATGGTGGAAAAGCATTTTCACACCCTACCTGTTGTGGACGGCAAAAAACTTATAGGCATCATTGGTAAGGAAGATATTTTAAAAACCCTGATACAAAAAGAATAGGCAACCATTGACACCTACATTTTCCATCCCTAATATCCGTTTGTTTATTGCCTTTAAAGTTTTTTTTAATTCAAGATTCTACTACCCGGTCTTTACCATTCTGTTCCTCGATTTCGGTCTGACCGTGGCCCAGTTTTCCATTCTTAATGCTGTCTGGGCAGCCACCATTGTTCTTGCCGAAGTTCCCTCGGGAGCCCTGGCCGACATTATCGGAAGAAAACGATTGCTGGTTTTTGCCACATCCATAATGATCATTGAGATCGGCATCATCAGTTTTATCCCGAAAACAGATCCTTCCATTATTTTTATTGTTTTTTTGATTAACCGTGTCTTAAGCGGACTTGCAGAAGCGGCTGCCAGCGGGGCTGATGAGGCTATAGCCTATGATTCACTGGAAGCAGAAGGTGACAAGCGCCAATGGGGTCGAGTGCTGGAAATCCTAATGCGGTTTCAATCCTTTGGATTCATTATTGCCATGAGTGTAGGCGCGGCCATTTATGATCCAAACCTCCTTGAAAGCGTCTGCCGATTTTTCGATCTTGATACAAATTTTTCCCAGGAAACCACCATGCGGTTTCCCTTATACCTTACCTTTATCCTGGCAATCTGTGCATTTATCACTACCCTTCGAATGGATGATCCTCATAAAAATTCACCATCATCCGATGCAAAAAAGCCCGAGATCCGGCAGGCTTTCAGCCTGACACTCAAGGCTGGTCTCTGGATTTTAAAAACTCCTTTTGCCCTTTGTGTGATACTTTTCGGCATGCTCTTTGACGGTATTATCAGAATGGTCATCACCCTTTCCAGCCAATATTACAGGATGATCGAACTGCCGGAATCCACTTTCGGTATTATTGGATCACTTGTAGCCATGTTCGGGCTTGTGGTTCCCAAAATCGCAAAAAAAATTACAGAAAACCATTCCCCCTCTTATGCAGTTTGGATCACCGCCGGCTTAACCCTTACCGGTCTTGTCTCCATGAATTTTTTCTGGCCCTATTTGGGATTAATTCCAGCACTCATCACTTATAGCGCCATGTACTTCACAGGTTTTTTTGTCAGCTTTTATCTCAATCAGGCCGCATCATCTGAGCAGCGGGCAACGATTCTGAGCTTTAAAGGACTGGCTTATAACATTTCCTATGGTATCTTGGGCATTCTCTATGCCCTTTTATTAAAAACTATAAAACAGGGCATCCAAACAGAATCTGTTGAAAATAAAGTTTTTATGGATTCATTTTCAGGGTTCCCCATAACCTTTATTCTCTGGTTTATTTTTTTATTGGCAGTCTATTTGTTCGTCTTGAAAAAACCGTCTTTTCCCGGAAAAAAATAAACATCCTCAATTTTTCATTTTATTTTCCCCGTTTATATATTATCATTTGGATAAAACAGATTCTAAATACAAAAAAAACCATAAGATGAATAATAAAGGATGATATTATGGCGCACAAAGATAAAGGGCATTATGCAGCAAAACATAAGGGCAGGCAAATCAATGAAACCATAGCAAGCAAAATAAAGGCTTTATCCGATGATAATTGCATTAAATGTGCTTACGCCCACCAGGCCGGAAAGGATCTGGACGTTGCTCCATCTGAGATCGGCGTACAGACTGATCTTTTAGAATATCGTATTGCAGACTGCCAGCTTGGATTATTTGGCTACAGCAACGGGCAAAAAAGAATTGATCCTGATATTAACATTATGCCTGATTTAAATGAACAACTGGATATAACAAGCATAGACGGCAGAATATCCTGTCTGGAGTGCTGGACTATTGCAAAAAAACTAAAAATCAAACGACTTGATATGGGATCAGCCTGTGAGAAAAAAAACATCAAAATAAAACCATGTCAACTCGGGGCTTTTTAAAAATTTATTGATGGTTAAGTTTTTTTTGCGTTTTACGTTTGCGCCTCTGTTTTTGCTTTTTTATCTTTTCTGTTTTTTTTAGTTTTTTATCGTCCCTGCCCGTCACTGCCTCTTCTATTTTTTCAATGAGTTTGCGAAGGGCATAAAAACGGTTTAAACTTTGGGACCTTGATTTTCCACATTTAACGGATAAGTTTGTTTTTTTGTGTTTGATAAATACGGCAGACGATGATTTGTTTACCTTTTGTCCTCCTCTGCCCGATGCCTTGATAAATTTTTCTTCAACATCTTCTTTTTTGATTCCCAAAGCTTTCATCCGCTTTTCTAAATCAAACAATTTATCTTTGCCAGGTCCTGTCATCCCAATTCACCCGGATTATAATTTTCCTTTAAATTTCAGGTATAGATTTAATTGATGCCCTGAAGCTGCAATCTTCATGGCTTTTGCAACATCAGGGCATAACTCAGACCGAATAAATTTATGGCAGGGGCTGATTAACCCCTGCCATAAAAAAAAAGAAGTGCTTTTCATTATTACTTGTTTTTCCAGACAGGTCTTCTTTTTTCCTCAAAACTTGCAATACCTTCAAGGGTATCTTCTGTTTTCATCATTGTGTTAAGGAAATAGTTGCTAACCAGATCCACACCCTGGAAAAAATTGGTTCCGATATGACGTTTTACTGCCCGTTTGTTGAGCCTCAGGATCAATGGACTTGCATGGCAGATCTGTTTTACCTGGCCATCAACCACTGCCTGGAAATCATCAACACTTGCCACCTTTGAAACAAACCCAAGATCCTTGGATTCCAGGGCAGAGTAAGTCTGGCCCGTTGTGACAATTTCAATGGCCTTTGCAACGCCAACAAGTTCGGGAAGCCTTAAGGCAGCATAGGGCGGAAAAAACCCAAGTTTGACTTCGGGCTGACCAAAGATCGCTTTTTCCGAGGCTATGACTATATCACAGGCAATGGCAACTTCCATACCGCCGCCTAGACATGCACCATTTACAGCAGCAATAATGGGGATATCAATCATGTTTATCAGTTCAAAAATCCGGTTAAAGGTTGCCACCATTGCATCCACATTATCCGGTTTATGATCTCCCACTTCCACGCCGACGCAAAAACTTCTGCCTTCACCCGTAATCACAACACATTTAAGCGCTTTATCTGCTGCTATTTTCTCAAGCTGGATATTAAGTTCATCCATCATGGGGATGTCCAGAACATTGTGCTTGGGTCTATCAAGCACAATCCTGGCAACCTGATCATCGGTTTCAATTTTTAAGAATTTAGGGTCTGCCATGTTGACCTCCTGATAAAATAATCTGGTTAAATTTACTATCCTCTGATAACCCTTGGCGTAATCATATGATGCTGGGGACAGATGGATGTCGGATTCTGATAACTTGCCCCTGCAAAGGCTTTCAGATAATCACGCAGAGAGCTCATCTTCACCACTTCATCCACCATACCATATTTTGCACAATAGGCCGGTCTTGAATTATCATAATACTCCTTGGCCTGCTGATTCATTTTCTCAATAATCGGTTCAAGGGGACGTCCGGCATCTTTTTCTTTGACCAGTCTTCTTGAAAAACTTGCAGCCGCTGCTGTTTCACCATGCATGACATAAATCTCAGTGGTGCCGATACCTAAGGTAAAAGCATTATGACGATTGGCAGTGGGGCCTCCCATGACATAATGGGCTGCTGCCGTTCCTTTTCTCAAGGTGATCAATGTCATGGGCACATCCGTGTGCTGGATGGAGTAGATCAGGGACTGTCCAAGGCCCAGAAGTTCTGCTTTTTCCGCAATATCACCAACATCTATTCCCGAGGTGTCCTGGAACCAGATCAAGGGGATTCGATCCCGTCCGCAAAAAGTAACAAATTCATTCATTTTGATAAGACCCTGGCGATAAAGCTTACCACCTATTCCGCCATAGTCGGCATACTCTGGATAATCTTCTCCCAGCCAGCCCTGGTTGTTGCCGATTATGCCCACAAGATATCCATCCATTTTCACAAGACCCGTATAAATCTCAGGTCCGTAATCCGGTTTGAATTCCATGTGCTCACTGCCGTCAACCAGGCGGGCAATGATCTCTTTAAAATTATAAATCTGTTTCTGATTATGGGGGATGAGGCGGTAAAGATCTTCTGCCGGGAACCTTGGCGCTTTTGGTTCTGCAACCCTGAAAAATTTGGGATTATAGGCCGGCATATCCTTCATATAATCTTTAAGCCCGTCAAGAACCCCTTTTTCTTCTTCATAGACATACCTGAAAAAACCGGTTTCATTAAAGTGAATATCAACTGATCCAGGGGGTTTGGCCTTGTATTGTTTTGCGCCTGCAATCAATTGTTCTGCGCCCTCAAGGTCAAAATACCCCTTGGGAGACATGCCGCTTAAGATACCGCCGCCGCCCACGGCAATATTACAGTCTTTATGGGCAAACAAAATCGTCGGACTGATGCCCTGGTATCCTCCGCCGGCAGGATTTGTGCCATAGATACCGGCCAGTACGGGAATTCCCATCTGCTCAAGTTCTGCATGGCGGTAAAAAGTTGTACCGCTTCCCCTTCTGTTTGCATAGAACTTTTCCTGCTCGGTCAGTTTCACACCGCTGCAATTGACCAGCCAGACCAGAGGAATGTTCAATCTTTTTGAAAGGTCAGTGACCCTTAAAATATTTTCAGGCTGCCCCGGAAGCCATGCACCTGCCATGACTTTATTATCAAAGCCTGCCACCACACACCATTTGCCGGAAATCTTTGCCAGACCATCAATGACATTGGTAGTATTTTCAACATTCTCTTCCGGATTAAAAAGGGTGTGTAAGGGGTTCCAGGTTCCTGGATCAATAAGATATTCAAGCCTCTGCCAAACGGTCATTACACCCCTTGCATTTATTTTCTCAGTCGGCATTCCAGCATTTTTCACTTTATCGACTTCAACATCTATTCCGGCTTCAACTTCCTTAATATTCTTTACATTTTCTTCTGAACTTAACAATTGGCCCTTATTAAGTGCCACACCAAATTCCGTCATTTTTTCAAAATATTGTCTCATTCTCTACTCCCGGTGCAATAATAAATTATTATTTGAGATCTATAGCTCATTTAAATAAAAGCCATTCGCCCATTAAAAAATCTTAAATCCGATATTCCGCCAAGAAGGAACACCCCCCTTGACTTTAAACTGTTCTTTAAGTATAGACCAAAGCGGTCTTGTTTAAGAAAAAACATTTTTCTGGCAAGGAAAAAATCAAATATATTTTGAACAAAGGAGATGAAAATGAGTACAGAAATCTTGAGCCCCATGCCCGGTACAATTTTCCAGGTCCATGTGAAAGAAGGCGATGATGTGGTTGAGGGACAGGAACTTTTGGTCCTTGAAGCCATGAAAATGGAAAATCCCATTGTTTCAACAGCAGAAGGCAAAGTACAAGCGGTCAATGTAAAAGTGGACGACAAAGTAGCCACCAAACAGCTTCTTCTTGTTATTGAATAATTTTCAATACCCTGCATGCCAAATTTTGTATCTGCAGAGGGCCTCATTCTTGGTGCTCTCTGCATGATATGAAATTGTTCATCTTTTAATTTCTATACGCCTTTATTCATTTGACTTATCCTAAGACAAAACAACAGATGCCGGTAAGCCCTTTCAATCCTGTTTTTTCCCATAATAAACTGCATTTTAATGCCGGTTAAAGATGAAATAAATCCCCTTATTTGTCAAGCTATTTTTTAGCTATATTTTAACTTTTTTCTTGACAAGTCTATCAAATTTTAGTTTATCTTACAACTTAATGATATAAAATAAACATTTGAATATTTAAAACATTTCAGGATAATACTTTAGGAGGAACAATGGATTTTCAACTATCAAAAGAGCTTCAAATGCTCCAGAAAGAAATTAGAAATTTTGCTAAGAAACAAATAGCACCCTATGTTGACGAATGGGATGAAAAACACTACCTTCCCATTGATGAAGTCATGAGACCCCTTGGGGAACTAGGGTTTTTCGGAACAGTTATTCCTGAAGAATACGGCGGAGAAGACATGGGTTTTCTTGCGGCCATGATTGTGACGGAAGAACTTGCCAAGGTGTCTTCTTCATTAAGAGTCCAGGTCAATATGCAGGTTCTGGGTTGCGCCTATACTATTTTCAGATATGGAAATGAAGAAGTTAAAAAGAAATATGTGGAAAAACTGTGTACTGCCGAATATATCGGCGGATTCGGTATCACAGAGTCTGATGCGGGTTCAGATGTTATGGCCATGGCCTCAACTGCAGAAGACAAAGGGGATCACTGGCTTTTAAACGGTTCCAAAACCTGGATTTCCAATGCCAATTATGCAGATGCTCTCCTCTACTATGCTTACACGGATAAAAAAGCTGGATCAAAAGGGCTTTCCGCTTTTGTTATCGAGCCTAAAAACTTTAAAGGAGTCAAGACTTCAGGTCTTGACAAACTGGGTTCACACTCCTCACCAACAGGAGAACTTTTCCTTGATAATGTTAAAGTACCCAAAGAAAATATTCTGGGAAAACCCGGCGATGGCGCCAAGATAGTATTTTCATCTTTGAATCAGACAAGGCTGTCTGCAGCCGCTGGTGGTGTGGGGCTTGCCCAGGCCTGTCTTGATGTTTCCACCAAATATTGCAATGAAAGAAAACAATTTGGAAAAAAAATCGGTGAATTCCAGATGAACCAGGATATGATAGCCCAGATGACTGCTGAAATAGAAGCTGCCCGTCTTATTGTCTACAAAGCAGCCTGGGAAAAAGACCAGGGAAAATTAAACAATGGCCGTGATGTGGCCATTGCTAAATATCTGTCAGGGGAAATAGCTACAAAATCCGCCAACTTTGCCATGAAAATCCTGGGTGCCTATGGATACTCCACAGAATATCCCGTTGCCAGATACTACAGGGATGCTCCGACCTATTCCATGGTTGAAGGTTCTACAAATATCTGCAAATGGATTATAGCACTGGATCAGCTTGGTTTCAGAAAAGCCAACAGATAATTAAAGATATCGCCGTGAACAGCAAACACTTCTTTTTTAAATTGCTGTTCATGGCATTTCATTAAGGAGGACAGGTTGGACCCAAAAGAGATCGCCAAAAAAACAGGAAAAACTGCAAAACTTTATTTTTCCACTGTCAAAGAAGAGGAGAAACCTTACAACCTTTGGAAACATTTTGATAAGGATCTTGCCCGTGATATGTCCCTGTATATAACAGGCCAGATGTATTCAAGGGAAAAGATCCCCCATCAAACCCGGCAACTCGTTACTGTTGCGGCCTTGACAGTTCTTTCAAAACCAGATGAACTCAAACTCCATACCCATGCGGCACTGAATGTGGGTTGCACAAAAGAAGAAATCGCAGAAGTAATTTTCCAGACCAGTATTTATGGAGGAGTACCTGCTGCAAACACAGCTTTAACAGTTTTAAAAGAAGTCTTGGAAGAACGAGACGCAGAATAACTTTCCCATATCCAATCACTGAATCTCCATAAGACCTTATTGGAAAAACTGAATAATGAAAATCATACTTTTATTCATTGCTCTGGCAGCTGGAATGATGGCACCTTTGCAAGCAGGATTGAACGGAAAAATGGGGCGGGCAATTGGAGATCCTGTTTACGCAGCCTTAATCTCATTTTTTGTGGGAACCCTGGGCCTTTTTTGCTATGCACTAGTCACCCGGGTAGAATTTACAAGTATCCGCCATGCATCAAACATCCATTGGACTGTTTGGTCTGCAGGCCTTTTAGGCGCTTTTTACGTAACTTCAGTCATTATTTTAGCCCCAAAAATAGGCGCCACCCTGACCTTCAGCTTTATCGTAGCAGGGCAGCTCGCAATGGCAGTCTTCCTGGATCACTTTGGCCTTTTAGGGGTCCCGGTACAGGCTTTTGGCTGGCAGCGGCTTTTAGGCATTCTGCTGATCACTGCAGGCGCTATTTTAATCAAAAAGTATTAGCTCTTTTACTCTTATCCAGGTTCCAGTATCAAGATACAATCTGGCGGGCAAACTCTGTTGCCTTGTGTTTAATTGTCAAATGAATAATTTTGATGAAAACAATACAAACCCTGATCATATAAAACTGGCTTACATATTTTTTACAGGGGTTTTACAATCTGCCTTATTTTTCCAGATTGTACAGCTTCAAAAAATTCATCCCCCAATTGCTTATTTTTTTTTAGGACTGTTTCCCAGTAAATCATGCGCTCCTCATCTTTTCCTTTAAACATATTAAAATCTTTTCTATCGGGTATTTTTGCAAAGGGAAGATTTTCCACAAACCTGTTTGACGGAGCAACAACAACTACATTTGCCATGTGACGGCTGGAAGGCCTGCGGTTTAAAGCCTTATCAAACCATCCCGGTGTGATTTTCTCATAAAAATGAGGATATAATACAAGGTCGTCCTCATTGGGTAAAAATGGTATATCCAGGTGATAATCAAGGATGCCCCCATCCCGGAAAACTCCTTTTGCACCTTTAATAGATGAAACACCCTCCATTGCTATTGGAATTGACCCGGAAGATAATAATGCGGATTTAAAATTAGAGGATGTCAAACCATAGCTGTTCATTGGAAATTGATTCATGGAAGCAAAAGGCGGCATTTTGTCTGGATTACAGAAAAGCGCTCTTTCAAAAAAAAAACCAAGTTTATTCCGGCTCAACAGGTTTACACCGGCAGCAAGTCCGAGGCCCAGCATCTGGAATCCAGGACTTTCGCTTTTTAGAAGGCCCTTGCATTTGTTTGATAGAAAGCTAATCCTCATGAAAGGATGATTGAGCATGCCTTCAATCTCTTTGTCATCAATATAGGCATCCAGTACTCTTTGTGTTTCCCGGGTAATATCCTGTTTTGAAGGCTTTAAGTCATAATGCTGGGCAATATATTCTCTTTCGAGTTTCCCGATTGCCGCAATCGGATCTTTCTGGCAAAAGGCAGCCATTCGAAATGCACCGATTGACGTCCCTATAAGATAAAGAGGCGCAGTCCTTTTTCCCAGTAACGACATCAACACTCTGTCAATTCCGGTTAATACCAGGAATTTAGCAGAACCTGAAGCACCGGCTAAAACTTTTACCCGGGACAGGTCCAAACCTTCATCCCGAATAATGTCAATGGCTTTAGACCCAGCAAGTATGGATATATTATCCAGCATGATACCTGATATCCGGGCTGTTCCTTTTAGGTGCCCTGTAATACTTTAATTTTGGGAATCCCACCATAAGTATACCATGGCAGGTATGTTTTTCAGGCAATTTCAATTCTTTGGCAAGATTCGGCCAGTGGTTCACCGCAGTGTTAACATACCCGGCCCAGCAGCTTCCAAGGTTAAATCCCGGCAAAGCCAGTTCCAGATATGCCAGTGTTATATGGCAATCTGCCGCAGCGCTGGCAAATTCATCCGATGCATAGGCAAAAACAAGCTGTGGTGCGTCCCTGCATATTCTGTCCGTTCCTTTATCCCATTCAATAATCAAATTTTCCATATTATATGCCTGGGCCACCTGCGGGTGGGTCTTTGAAACATATCGCATCCAGTCGATCACATGGGCGGCGATCTTAACAACATCTTCCTTTTTATTTACAACAAGCCACTTCACAATCTGGCGGTTACTGGCAGTGGGGGCACAGCATGCAAGGGTCAGCGCTTTTTCAAAAATATCCTTTGGGACCGGCTTATCCTTGTACCGTCTGACAGATCTGCGGGATCTTAAAAAATGTTCCGCATGATCTGCAGTAAGTACAAGCTGTTTTTCAATCGGCATGCACTGGTCCGGTGAAAGAAATTCAAGACTGAAAGCAGCTTTTGGACAAACCGCCACACAATGACCGCACTTAATACAAATCTCACGGGCACCCTCTACAGGAACCGGTCCCTCACTGGTCATTTCAATAATATAAGCGGGGCATTCAATGGCACAGATACCATCTTTATCACATTTTTCACTATCTATTTTAAATATACTCATCTTCATTCCTTGCATATCTGTTAAAATTTATTTTATACAACTGGTTAAATTAACATGCTCTTTTCAGAAATCCAATATAAAATACAAAAAGATCAGTGCCAACGCATGTAACTTTTTTATGATTACTCCATACCCGTTCAGGTCAGTTTACCTTTCCTTCGCTGGATGGGACATGTTGACATGCTCTATGTCGGGCTACACTTGTGGCGGAAAAACTCGCTTCCCTCAGACAGTTCCCGCCACTTAACGTTTCGCCCGCCAGAGCCTGTACCAACAGGTCTCAAAATGCTCATCCAAGGCAAATTGACCTGAACTAGTTGCTGTGCCGACAATTACAATCATTGTAGCGGATAACAGAGCAAAATATTGTTTACATGCGATTGGCCTGACAAAAAGATTCAACCATGTGATTTAAGTCAGGGGTTTGCCGAGGATGGTATTCCAGATTCCGTCGGGGCAGCGTCTTTCAATGATATGGACATTTTTTTTTGACAATGATGTCAAAACTTTTTTGGCTTCGGAATTGAGAAGTCCGGACAGGATAAACCATTTTTTCTCAAGGAGAAAAGGGCTTTCAATCATATACCGCATGACATCATAATGGATATTGGCAACCAGAAGATCACAGGGGATACCCATTATCTGTTCCCCCCTTGCCTGGAAAGCCAGGACTTGATCTTCGAATCCGTTGAGCCGGATATTGTTCAGGGTGGTTTTAACTGCAAGGAGATTGAAATCGCAGGCCATCACATGTTTACAGCCAAGCGCCGCAGCTCCAAGGGATAACAGCCCTGTTCCCGTACCAATATCCAGGATGGAGTTTATCTTGTCTCTCGTACACAATCGATGGATAAGATAAAGGCAGTCTTCCGTTGTCTGGTGCCTGCCCGTTCCAAACACCACACCCGGATCCAACATAATTCCCTTAAAGGCTGCATCATTTTCAAAAGGTTTATTCCATGGCGGATAAATACACAGATCATTCACATAATAAGGCTCGATTTTATCTCCATGCCATTGTTCACCCGTCATTTCATATTTTTCAATCAGGTTGATACCTTTATTCTTTTTAAGGATGCCATCAATTGTATCATCTGCTGAAACAGAAAAAAAAAGAAAGGCAATCTGTTCTTCCACCCATGTTCCAAGATAGGTTTCATTATTTTGCTCTCCTTCTTCAACAAAGGGAACGCCGTCAAAAT
>Ga0233431_1002583_pt1 | contig 24849 bp, 25 predicted proteins | sample SI_118_April2016_FD_179867 | JGI IMG/M metagenome (GOLD analysis project Ga0233431, IMG submission 179867) | Seawater microbial communities from Saanich Inlet, British Columbia, Canada - SI_118_April2016_200_MG | ecosystem: Environmental > Aquatic > Marine > Inlet | place: Canada: British...
ATGATGACCGTTCGTTCGCGAGCCAGCTCGTCAGCATCCAGCTTCGAATTTTGAAGAATGTCGGCGATAATATCGACGGCCAGCGGCAAATCCTCCTTGAGAACCTTGGCGTAATAGGCCGTATGTTCGCGCGAGGTATAGGCATTCAAATGCCCGCCGACCGCTTCAATCTCCTCGGCAATGGCCCGTGCGTCACGTCGCCCCGTCCCCTTGAACGCCATGTGTTCAAGCAAGTGCGACACGCCGTTTATTTCGGGCGATTCGTCACGGGTTCCGGCCCCTACCCACACGCCGACGGAAGCGGTTTCCACCGAATTCATGGTATCGGTGGCGACGCGCAGGCCGTTGTCCAGTGTCGTGACCTGAACGGTCATGCGAGCTGCTTTCCGGCGACGCGCGCGGCAACCAGGTCCTTGACGGCATCGACATCACCGTCGAGCACGTCAAAGCGTTCTTCACGCTCCATCAAATCGGCCAGCCTGGGGGGCAACCCGGGCCGCACGCCGGTCGCTTCCTCGACCGCATCGGGGAACTTGGCCGGGTGCGCCGTGGCGACGCCAACAAAGGCGCACTCACGGGTGTCGCACAAGGTCTCGCCGGCCACGTACCCGATGACGCCGTGCGGGTCCAGCATTTCGCCGGTTTCTTCATAGATACGCTTGATTTGCCGCTTGGTTTCGGTGTCGTCCATGCGGTGACCGCTGAACAGATCGCGCATTTTCTGCCAGCGTCCATCGCCGAAATTGACCGTTCCGTGTTCACGAAAACTTTCCATCACGCCCGCCAGTTCGGCCCCGTCGCGATCATACAGATCGAACAAAAGCCGCTCGAAATTACTGGAAATCTGAATATCCATGCTGGGAGATAACGTGGGAACGACCGGGGCCATTTCCATCACCCCACCGGTAATGAAGCGGGTCAGAATGTCGTTGCTGTTGGAACCGATGATTAGTTCTGGAATACCCAATCCCATTTCGCGCGCGCCGTAGGCGGCAAAAACATTGCCGAAATTCCCAGTGGGAACGGCAAACGTGATCTTGCGGTCAGGCGCGCCAAGGGCAACGGCAGTCGCGAAATAGTAGGCGATCTGGATCATGATCCGGGCCCAGTTGATGGAATTGACGGCGGATAAGCTGTAGCGGTCGCGAAAGGCGGTGTCGCCGAACGCAGCCTTCACAATATCCTGACAATCGTCAAACGTTCCCTTGATGGCAACGTTATGCACGTTGGATGACAGGACCGTCGTCATCTGGCGACGCTGCACATCCGAAACCCGCCCCTCGGGATGAAGAATGAAAATGTCGATGGCTTCGCGGTCGCGGCACGCCTCAATGGCCGCCGAGCCGGTATCGCCCGACGTGGCGCCGATAATCGTGACCCGTTCGCCGCGCGCTTTCAGCACGTAATCGAAAAGCCGCCCAACCACCTGCAAGGCGTAGTCCTTGAAGGAAAGGGTCGGCCCGTGAAATAGTTCCAGCAGCCAGCGGTCGGGCCCCAATTGCTTGATGGGCGCGATGGCCGTGTGGTCAAACTGGGCGTAGGCGTCTTCGACGATGGCGGCAAAATCAGCTTCAGGGATGGTGTCGCCGACAAACGGCTTCATGACCCGTACGGCAATTTCCGCGAAGGTCAGGCCGCGCAGATCGCGAATCTCCGATTCGCTGAATTGCGGCCACGATTGGGGAACATACAAACCGCCGTCCCGCGCCAGTCCGGCAAGCAACACGTCGTCGAATTCCAGAACGGGTGCTGCACCCCGGGTACTAATGTATTTCACGAACCTTCTCCCGATGATTCTTGGCGTTAGATCGAATGCGCGCCTAACCTATAGCCACGAATCGCCGCCGTAAACAAATTCGCAACCTTTTCCTTCCATTCTTGGTTCCATGTGCCGCCCCCGCCAAGAAGAGATCAGCGCCGGGCGATGGTCGAGACGCACCGGCCTGGAAAGAGACTCACAGAAGTGAAGGAATTGTCGTTATGTACAAATATGAGATTCAGTTTCTCGGCCGGGCCAAAGGTGACTTCGACCGGCACATGGAAGCGACGGCGAAAACCCACCCGGTCGGAAAAATCGGGTTCAAGAGCTACTATTTCGCGGGCATCAAGGGCCTGATCGTGTTTCTTGAACGAAAGGGCGATTGGGACGCCATACGCAACGCGGTACCCCGCCACGAGCTTGTCGGCGCATGGCAAATCGGCGCGGCGGCCTGACCGGACACCCCATACACCGAGTTTTCGAAAAATGGGCCTGGGCGGCAAATCGTCCGGGCCCGCTTCGTTTGATCTTCTTGTTTTCGGCCCTGCCCACGACCATATGGCCGATGATCGGGGGAGGACGGAGACATGACAGGCGAGTTTAAGCTGGAGGCGCCGTTTCGCAGGGCGGAACCCAAAGATTGCCTGCGCATCGCGGAACTATTCAACATCGCGGGTGCCGGGGTTCCCGAATATGTCTGGACCAACTTGGCCGACGAGTACCCAGGGCTTAGCCCGCTGGAAATTGGCGAACAGCGCTATCTGCGTGAAGACATCGCGTTTAGTTTTCGCAATACCGTGGTCGCGGAAATCGACGGCAAGGTCGTCGGCATTCTGATCGCCTTTCCCATAGAAAGTGAAGACGAGCCTTCGCAATCGGAACTCGCCGAAACCGAACCGGAATCCGACACCCCCGACGTGATGCGACCGTTCCACGAGCTTGAAATTCCCGGCAGTTATTACATCTGTGGCGTCGCCCTGTCACCCGAGCACCGCGGTCGCGGCCTTGGCACCGGATTTATGGAGATTGCGCGCAACACCGCGCGCAACGAAGGCCTTAAGACGCTAAGTCTCATCGCCTTCGAGCAGAACCCGCGCGCCGTTAAACTTTACGAAAAACTCGGCTTCGACATCGTGGACAGCCGCCCCCTGGTTCCGCACCCGCTGATTCAATACACCGGAAAGGCGTTGCTAATGGCGGCTAAGGTTTAAGAGGGCGGGTCGCTCCTTCCAGCCATTGACGCGTAGCTTGGTCAACCAGCGGCCCGATCTCGGCCAGCACCCGTGCGTGGTATTTATCCAGCCAGTCCAGTTCCGCGCCGTCAAGCAGTTCCGGCGCTATCAGGGCCAGATCAATCGGCGCCAGGGTCAGCGTCTCAAAGCCTAAAAAGGCTTGGTCGCGCATTTCCACGGCAACCAGATTTTCGATGCGAATGCCGAATTCACCGGCCTTGTAAAAACCCGGTTCGTTGGAAAGCACCATTCCCGGCTGCAACGCTATACGGTTGGGTATCTTGCCGATTCGCGCCGGACCCTCGTGAACACCCAAATAACTGCCGACCCCATGCCCCGTTCCATGATCGTAATCCAGACCGGCGTCCCAAAGCGGCTTGCGGGCGATGGCGTCCAGTTGCGATCCCGTCGTTCCTTTCGGAAATACGGCGGTGCCCAGCGCGATATGCCCTTTTAGCACCCGCGTGAACCGATCCCGCATTTCATCGCTCGGCGTGCCGACGGCCACGGTTCGCGTGATATCGGTGGTGCCGTCAAGGTACTGGCCGCCGGAATCCACCAGATACAGCGATCCGGCCTCAAGGTCCCGGTTGGTCGTTTCATTGCATCGGTAATGGCAGATCGCACTGTTGGGTCCGGCTCCCGAGATGGTTTCAAAGCTCGGCCCCCGGTACAGATCGGCCTCTCGGCGAATGCTCTCCAGCTTTGCCGCCACCGACAACTCGTTCAGGCCGCCTTCACGCGAGGCTTGGTCAAACCACGCCAGAAAACGGGCCATGGCGGCTCCGTCCCGCCGGTGGGCGGCGCGAAATCCTTCCAGTTCCCGCCCGTTCTTCGTCGCCCTCGGCAACAGGCAGGGATCGGACCCGCCAATCGCCTTGGCGCCGCATTCCTCCAGCCGATGCCACACCCAAACGGGCGCTGCGTCCTTATCTACCCGCACCGTTTTTCCAAGCGAGCCGAGAATTTCCAGGACGCCGCCCAGCCCATCCATTGGATGGATGGCCACCCCATCACCCAAATGACGGCGGGTCGCTTCAGACAGCTTTCCTTCGTCAATAAACAAATCAAGCGTCGCGTCCGCGTGAATAAGCGCGAAGGAAAGCGCCAACGGAGTGAACGGAACGTCGCCACCCCGGATATTTAGTAGCCACGCCACCGAATCGGGGGCCGCGATGAATGCGGCATCGGCATGATCATGTACCAATCCATCGGCAAGGTGCCTCAGTTTTTGGCCCGCGTCCTCTCCGGCATAGGCAATCTCGTGCGGAACCACAGGGGCTGACGGCGGCGGTGGTCTGTCGGTCCAGATGTCGTCGATGGGGTTTTGTGAGACAGCAACCAGCTTGGCTCCGGCCTTCTGGCACGCGGAATGGAGGCGCGCCGCCTGATTGGGCGTGTGGAGCCAGGGGTCGTAGCCAAGCCGCAAATCTGCCGTCAGATTATCGCCCAACCAGGCGTCGGCGGGCTCTTCCACCAGATGCCGAAATTCATAACGTCCGGCGTCGACCTGATCACGGACCTGCAGGGTGTAGCGTCCGTCAACGAATATGGCGGCCCGTTCACGCAATATGACGGCCAGCCCGGCCGAGCCCGTAAATCCGGTCAGCCAGGCCAGACGTTCGGCGCAGGGCGGAAGGAATTCACCCTGATGCGGATCCGCCCGGGGAACCATGAAACCGTCCAGATCACGCGCCGCAAGTTGTTCTCGCAACCTTTCAAGCCTGTCCACCAAATCCCGTTCCTTTTTTTGGGCTATGCGCGCATGGCATCGCTGCACTGCAATAAATGCGCTACTTTAATTTGTTGAGGGGAGTATATCACAAGGCAGTCGGATGGCGCGCAAGCGTAGATCCGAAAATAACAAGAAACGAGATCCCTGATCCCAACAGACGTTACCAAAGGAATAAGAACGATGACGACCGCCCACAATGAAAATCATATGACCGACTTTTTCTCGGCCCAGGAATTCCCCCGGCGGGTAAATACGCTTGAAATCCTGCAGCAGGCCGAACAACACCGCGCCCAGGAACTTGCACGGCTCGGCGCGGCTTTTGGCAGGTTTGTCCGCCGCACGGTCATTTCCCCGATCGTCGTCGCCTACCAGCGCCAGCGCATGTACGAAGAACTCAGCCAGTTGAGCGATCGCGTGCTTGAAGATATCGGCGTGTCGCGCGGCAACATCGCACAGGTGGTCGCAGACTCCTTTCCGGGTCAAGCCGAACAAAAGGCCGAAACCGCCAATACGACGCTTCATTCTCTCGTCGCCAAGCGGCGCGCGCAGGCTGCGCAGACGGTATCGAACGATCAGACGCACCGCCCGCTGGCTGCCTGATTTCGATTTCAGCCCTCCCCGAAAAAGCGCGGCTACTCGGTGCCAAGACCGTGTAGCGGCGCTTTTTTTATTTTTTTTGCGAATACCCTTTGCGCAACATGCAATCGGCGATCATGCGGTCGCGCCGCCCGACGGCGTCGTGACGCGCCATCGACGTGCGAAATCCCGCGCCAACGCCATCGTCTCCGAAATCGGTGCCGGGAACATCGCGATCATACATGCGCCCGGCTTCGGCATCGGCGAACCCCCGGCATGTGGCCGTATCGGCACGACGGCGGGCGGCATCGCCGCCGGATTTTTCCCAACCGGCGGGGATCGAACACCCCATGGCAAATGCCATTGATAGAATTGCGATTGTGGTCCAGATCCTAATCATCTTTGAAACACCCGCGAATCAGCGTCAGAGCATCTTGCGAATCCCATTCGGCCGGACCGACCAGCCGTCCCACATCATACCCTTCGGCATTGATTAGAACCGTGGTCGGCAAACCCCGGACCCCGAGTGCGCGCGCCGAGCGCAATCCTTCGTCAAGCATGACCGGAAGATTGTCGATGCCGTTCGCGGTGTAGAATTTCTCAACCACGGAAGGCCCGCCGCGGTCGCTCGATAGCGCCAGCACCTCGATACCGTCGGCCTCCAATTCGGCCCGCAAGCGATCCAAAGCAGGCATTTCGCGAACGCAAGGCGGGCACCAGGTGGCCCAGAAATTAAGAACGACGCCTTTTCCTCCGTAGCTTGACAGGTCTCTTTTCCGGCCCTGAGAATCGGTAAATTCGACGCCGGAAACCTTTGCGGGGTCCGCTGCGGGCTGGAACGCCGCCATCATTCCCGACGGCGCGGGGCATTTTCCCGTTTGCGTGCCGCCCCGCTCCAGGGATATGGTCGCACCCAGCGCGGCAATGACGCCAACGACGATCAACACTATTAAACGCGAATTCACGGGCAACCTCTTGGTTGAGCGGACCATGACAAAGAAAACGACAGACACCGATACCCAAACCAGCACCATGTGGGGTGGGCGCTTCGAGACGGGTCCGGCGTCGATCATGGAGGAAATCAATGCCTCCATCGACATCGACCAGCGGCTTGCCGTGCAAGATATCACGGCATCGAAGGCCCACTGCGACATGCTGGTTCGCACCGGCATCATATCGCAAACCGACGGCAATGCCATCGTTCGCGGCCTTGACGCCGTCGCCGCTGAAATCGCCGATGGAAGTTTCAAATTCTCAAAGGCCCTTGAAGACATTCATATGAACGTCGAATCGCGCGTGGGCGAGATCGCCGGCGAGGCCGCTGGCAGGCTGCACACCGCACGCTCACGAAACGATCAGGTGGCGACCGATTTCAAGCTGTGGGTACGTAATGCAATCGATGCGCTGGATGGTCAAATTTCGGCCCTGCAACGCGCCCTTATTGATCAGGCGGAAACCCATACGGGATCCGTCATGCCAGGCTTCACCCACATGCAGACGGCCCAACCCGTCACCCTTGGGCATCATCTGCTGGCCTATGTGGAAATGCTGGGCCGCGACCGCAGCCGGTTTGCCGATTGCCGTGCGCGGCTGAATGAATGCCCGCTGGGTGCGGCGGCGCTGGCCGGAACGTCATTTCCCATCGACCGCGAAATGACCGCCGAGAGCCTCGGGTTCGATGCCCCCTGCGCCAATTCCATGGACGCCGTATCGGATCGCGATTTCGCACTGGAATATCTGAGCGCCGGAGCCATTCTGTCGGTCCATCTTTCGCGGCTGGCCGAGGAAATCGTGCTGTGGTGTTCGGACGGCTTCGCCTTTCTGCGCTTGTCGGACGCCTTCTCGACGGGAAGTTCGATCATGCCGCAAAAACGCAATCCGGATGCGGCCGAACTGGTCCGGGGCAAGGCCGGGCGGGTCATCGGCGATCTGAATGCGCTGTTGATCACCATCAAGGGTCTTCCCATGACCTATGCCAAGGACATGCAGGAAGATAAGGAGCCCGTTTTCGACGCCGCCGATACCATGACCCTTTGTCTGGCCGCCATGACCGGCATGATCACGCAAGGTACGTTCGACGCCAAACGCATGCGCGATATGACCGGGCGCGGCTTCGCCACGGCGACGGATCTGGCCGACTGGCTGGTCCGGGTTGTGGGCATGCCGTTCCGCGAAGCCCACCATGTCACGGGCCGCATCGTCAAACGGGCCGAAACCAAGGGGTGCGGTTTGGAAGATTTGTCGATTGAGGAAGTGCGCGAAGAAGAACCACGCATCTCGCCGGACGTATTCGACGTCCTCGGTATCGACAACTCGGTCAAAAGCCGCGCCAGTCTGGGTGGAACGTCACCCGACAACGTGCGCCGAGCGGTCGCTGCGGCGCGCAAACGGTTTCTTGACGGATGACCGGAGGAAGCAAGATGACAATACGCAAGATTCTGGTCGCGCTTTTGGTGTTTGGCATGGTCGCATCGCTTTCGGCCTGCGGCCGGAAAGGCGCGCTTGAACCGCCGCCGGACAGCACCTATCCGCGCCAGTACCCCACACAATAAGAAAGAGACAAATTCCATGGACCACTTCCAATACACGGAAGGCCGCCTGCACGCCGAGGCGGTGCCGCTCGAACGCATCGCCGAAACCGTTGGAACGCCGTTTTACTGTTATTCGAGCGCAACCCTGGAGCGGCATTTCAAGGCATTCGAAACGGCCTTCGCGGACATGTCTCCGACCATCTGTTTCGCGGTAAAATCCAATTCCAACGTCGCGGTCCTGCGATTTCTGGCCGGATTGGGTGCGGGCGGCGACGTGGTTTCCGGCGGAGAGACGACACGCGCTTTGGCAGCAGGCGTGCCAGCGGATCGCATTGTCTATTCGGGTGTGGGCAAAACGGCTGATGAAATCGCGGCGGCGTTGAAGGCCGATATCTGGCAAATCAACATCGAATCCGAACCGGAACTGGAAACGGTGGCCCGTGTCGCCGAGTCTCTGGGCATCACCGCCACCATCGGCATTCGCATCAATCCCGATGTCGATGCCAACACGCACGCGAAAATTTCGACCGGCAAGGCGGAAAACAAGTTCGGCATCGATTGGATACGGACACGTGAAGTGTACGCCCAAGCGGCCAAAATGCCCCATATCCACATTGTCGGTCTGGCCCTTCACATCGGCTCGCAACTTCTTGATCTCGATCCCTTCCGGGCGGCCTATTCGCGCATGGCCCAATTGGTGGGAACCCTGCGCGCCGACGGCCAATCGGTGGAGCGACTGGATCTGGGCGGCGGCCTCGGCATCGGCTACGGCCCCAACCCCTCGCAGACGCCAGCCGATTACGCCCAGGTGGTTCGCGCCGCTTTGGGCGACCTGGGGTGCGAGTTGACCCTGGAACCCGGACGCGCCATTGCCGGAAACGCTGGCGTTCTGGTGACCAAGGTTATTTTTGTCAAGGAGGGCGCAACCCGAGATTTCGTCATTGTGGACGCCGCCATGAACGACCTGATGCGGCCCGCCCTTTACGATGCCCACCACGACATTGTTCCTGTGGCAGAACCCGTTGCCAATGCCCATCTAACGGAAATGGACGTGGTTGGACCGATCTGTGAGACCGGCGACACCTTCGCCACCAACCGCCCATTACCCGAGGTTAAGTCCGGTGATTTACTTGCGTTCCGGACAGCCGGGGCCTACGGGGCGGTTATGGCGTCGATGTACAACGCACGGGCATTGCCGCCCGAGGTGCTGGTGAAAGACGACGCATTCCATGTGGTGCGCCAGCGAATCGGCGTTGACGACATGCTTGCGCGCGAATCGGTCCCGGACTGGTTGACGGACCCGTGAGATATCAGGCCCTCCTGTGGCTGGCCCGCGGGGCGGTCGTTTGGGAGTGGCTTTGGCCACGGCTCTGGCCCGCAAACGCGGTCGCCGCAGTATTTCTGATCGTCGCGTTTTTCGATCTGCTTCCCCAATTGCCTGCGTGGGTTCACGCGGGCTTTTTGGTTTTATTGGCCTTTTCTTTTCTTGGCGCGCTGGTGTTCGGTTTTCGTGGGCTGGGCGTTCCGGCGCATGAAACCGCAAGGCATCGGATCGAACGCGACAGCGGCCTGGACCACCGACCCCTTGCCGCGCTGGAAGACGAGCTTGCGGGCGGCCACGACGACGATTTCGCTAGGTCCCTCTGGCAAACCCACCGCGCGCGTTTGGCGCATCAGGCCCGGCGGCTTCACCTTTCATTGCCCGCAGGCGGCCTCGCGCGCGTGGACCCTTGGGGATTTCGCGCCGCCGCGATCCTTATTCTGGTGGTGGGTCTCGTGGTCGGATCGGGAGACGTGGGCGAACGTCTGGCGCGCGCCGCCCTGCCCGATTTTTCCGGCGGACCGTCAACGCCTATAAACGTCGAGGTGTGGTTGACGCCGCCCGCCTATACGCAATCGGCGCCGGTGTTTCTGGATTTGAACGCGAACGGCGAAGAAATTATTTCCGTTCCGGCAGGAACCACGCTTCTGGCGCAGATATCGGGATCACCCCTGTTGCCATCGCTGAAAACGGGCGAACAAATACTGCCGTTCGAAATACTCGGCGAAGCCAGCCACCGTCTGGAAACGACCCTTGAGCCCGGCAGCGGCATGACCATCGGCACGGATCAGGGACCGCTTGCCGACTGGCCTATACGTGTAACCGCGGATACGCCACCGACCATCACCTGGGCCGCGCCGCCCGACGCCACCGACCGAGGATACCTGCGCTTGAAAGCCGAAGCGGCGGATGATTACGGGATCAAACAAATCGATGCGGAAATTGTGCGAACCGATGCGGCGGTGAAAGGCGCAGAACCGCTGGCACTGGCGTTTCCTTTGCCGTCGCGCGCGCCCAAGAAATACCGCCTGCGTCAGGTGCGGGATTTGACGGCGCACCTTTGGGCGGGCCGGGACGTGCGCCTGCAATTGATTGCCCGGGACGTGGCCGGACAATCGGCGCGATCAGACGCGGTTGATCTTGTTTTACCCGAGCGCGCTTTCCTTCATCCGACGGCCCGCGCCATCGTTTCCGAGCGAAAAAAACTTGCCGATCCCACGCCAGCGATTCGCGCCGAGGTATCGGCGGGATTGGATGTGATCGGGAGAGCGTCTCAGCACTTTGGCCACGACACCGTTGTTTTTCTTGCCTTGAGCCTTGCTGGCCGCCGCCTGCGATATGATAAACGGGATCAGGCAATTGACGCCGTTGCGGAGCTTTTGTGGGAAACAGCGCTGCGTCTTGAAGATGGCGGGCTTTCCATCGCTGAGCGGGATTTGCGCCGCGCGGAAGATCGATTGATGGAGGCGCTGGAACGCGGGGCCGAGAGCGCCGAGATCGACCGCCTTCTCGCCGAACTTCAACGCGCGCTTGGCCAATTTCTCGCCGAGCTCGCGCAAGAGTTGACGCGGATGGGAATGATGGAAACCCCCATCGATCCGGACGGCGCGTTCATGGACAGCCATGATCTGCGCAACATGATCGACGAAGTGCGCGAACTTGCGCAAAGCGGCTCCCTGGAGGCCGCACGCCAACGTCTGGCCGAACTGAAACGCATGCTTCAGGACCTGCGGGCCGGAGCACGGCCCGGCGGCAATTCGAAACAGGCGGCGGAAGCCCGAAAACTGATGGAAACCCTGCAACGTCTGGCCAAGCGGCAGCAAGACCTTCTTGACCGCACCTTTGGCCGTCAAAGGGAAAGACAACCGCCCCAGGAAAAGGATGCGGCAGCCCAGGAAGCGTTGAGGCGTGATCTCGGGAATATGATGCTCGATCTCGACGCGCTGCTCGGTGACATTCCCGAACAGTTGGGAAAGGCCGAAAGGGCAATGCGCCAGGCAACCGGCGCGTTGGGCGAAGGAGACACCGGGCGCGCCATCGAAGCACAATCCGAAGCCCTGCAACATCTGCGCAGCGGCGGGCAAAATACGGCCCGTCAGATGGCGCGGGGGTTGGGATTGATGCCAGGGTTCATTCGCGGCAGTCAGCCGGTTCTGCCCCTTGGTTCAAGACGAGATCGCGACCCCTTCGGTCGCCGATCCGACGGAACGTCCGGTTTTTCAACGGACGATTCGGTCAAGATACCCGACAAAGCCGGGTTGCGGCGGGCCGAGCATATTCTCAAGGAACTGCGTCGGCGCGCAGGCCAACGCGAGCGACCAAGGCTCGAACTCGATTACATCGAACGGCTTTTGAAGATCTTCTAGAGCACTTTCCAACCAAATGCGGGCATTCTGACGTGGCCGTTTGTGGCCGGGGTTAGGAAAACCTCGCAGCGCGTAGCCTTTGCTACGGGCAAGGGGTTCGACGACGCCCCGGCCAGAAACGGCCCGCCCGAAGGGTGCGCTTCGGTGGTCGCCCGCGTCGTTGTTCCGCTCGCCCGATGCGAAAGCATCGCGCTTCACGAACCGCCTAGCGGATCGTTCCACCGAAGCGAATCAGAATGCCCGCATTTGGTTGGAAAGTGTTCTAATTATCCTTGGCTTTTTCTTCGCCTTCGGATTCCTCGGAACCCCCATCCATCTCGGATTTGCCTTCCGAAAACAAGACATGCACGCGGCGGGCCGTCAGCGCCACTTCGCCGACATGGGCTTTGAAATCCAACTGCTCGCCAGCCGGAAGCTGTGTCGATCCGGGTGGGTGGATGTATTCCTGAACGATCACGTCCTGCCCATCGCGAAGTTCGATCTTGATCATGGGAACCGGGCGTTCGGCATCCGACACGTTGGAAACGACGCCGCTGACGACCAGTTCTTTCTTGCCGCCGCTGCCGACCCATTCGTTACGGATATTGATCAGCTTGAGGCCAGAACCCAGGTGATCGACTTCAATGCCGACCATGCCGTACAACGGTGCCGCGCCCTCCCATAGTTTGACCACATACGTCTTGCCGAAGAAAAGGCCCGCGCCCGATACGGCGAGGAAAAGGATCAGACCAAGGCCGATCCAAAGCCCCTTGCGGCTACCCCCTTCACCCTCGTCTTCCAGATCGGGTGCCGTAAACACGCCGGGAAGGGGATCGGGGTCGGGAATATCGTCGGGATCAATTTCCGCGTCTTCTTCTTCGCGGGCGTCCGTCAGTGACGAGATTTCGTCGGGCTCGGTATCGTCACCAAGCATCTCGTTCAGTTCCTCGTCGGACAACTGTTCGGTTTCGGTTTCCGACGGACTAGGCGGAATATCGTCGATTGGTTCGGGTTCGGGTTCCGGCTCGGGTTCGGGCTCGGGCTCGGGCTCGGGCTCGGGTTCCGGCTCTGGTTCGGGTTCCGGTTCGTACACGGGTTCGGGCTCCGGCGCTGGTGGCGGAGGCGGCGGCGGAGGCGGCGGCGGCGGCGGCGGCGCGGCCGGTTGCGCGTATACCGGTTGAGCTTGTTGCACGGGCGCAGCAGGCGGCGCGACGAAAGGTTGCTGCATCCACTGATGTTCACAGTTGGAGCAGCGCACGGTTTTCCCGTGTCCCTCGAAAGCCCCCGCGTCAACCGAATATTGGGTCGAGCAAGCCGGACAGGTAATAATCATTTAAAGACCCGAAATTTCCCTACTAGGTCGTTATATTCGTTCGCAAATCCCAACGCAAGCGGTGGACGCAATTTGGGATTCTAGACGTAGGGGTGCGCGTCGTGTAAATCTGCCGCAGTTACTTGGAGCAAGTGAAGTGGTTTTTGACGGCAGCGATTACGTGGTTCGGTTTGAGAACGTCGGCTTGCGCTATGGGTTGGGGCCCGAAGTGCTGCAGGACGTATCGTTCTCGCTGGCCCCCGCATCCTACCATTTTCTGGTCGGTCCCAGCGGCGCGGGAAAGTCGTCGCTGCTTCGTTTAATGTATCTGGCGATGAAGCCCTCGCGGGGTCTGATCTCTCTTTTCGGTCGGAATATGGCAACGACTCCGCGCGAAGAACTGCCGGGGTTGCGCCGTCGAATCGGCGTCGTTTTTCAAGATTACCGGCTGCTCAATCACTTAAGCGCGTTTGATAACGTTGCGCTTCCCCTGCGCGTCGCGGGTGGCCGGGAGAGAGATATCCAGAAACACGTTGAGGAATTGCTGTCCTGGGTTGGCCTGGGCGATCACATGAACGCGAGCCTGCCGACGCTTTCCGGCGGTCAGCAACAGCGCGTTTCCATTGCCCGGGCGGTTATCACCAAACCCCAACTTTTGCTGGCCGACGAACCAACCGGCAACGTGGATGACCGGATTGCGTTGCGCCTGATGCATCTGTTTGAGGAATTGAACAAACTTGGCACCACCATCATCACCGCCACCCATAATGAATCGCTTGTGAAACGGCTGGGCCACCCGTGCCTTCGCCTGGACAATGGCCGTCTTCTCAGCGACCAGTCTGACGGGTCGGCCGACGGCGCACCCCCATCACGCCGCCGCCGCCGCAAAGGAAAGGGCGACGACCAGTCAGGCCTATCGCGCCGCACGGAGGTCGGATGATTTCGCGTCGCACCGATTTACCGCTGGATGGCGATGTTCTTGCCGGATTTCTTCCGTGGCTCATCGCATTCATGGTGTTTCTCGCGGTCGTGGCGGCGGCGGGAATGTTCATCCTGCACGATGCGACAGCAAACTGGAGCGCTGGACTGACCCATACGCTGACGGTTCAGGTTCCCCCCACCAAGGGCGATAAAGCACTTCCGGCGGCAGAGGACCCGCGGGTCCTGGATGCGCTAAAGGTTCTGCGCACGACAACCGGCATCATTCGGGCGGACATCGTTCCCCAAACGAAAGTTCTCGAACTGCTCGAACCCTGGCTGGGACAGGGCGGGGCGACCGAGGATCTGCCGCTTCCCTATCTAATCGACGCCGAAGCGGACCCCGACGCCAACTTCGATATGGCGACCCTTCGGTCACGACTGACCAAAGCACACCCGAAAATCTCGGTGGACAATCACCGCGATTGGCTGGACCGGCTCGTTGGTCTGATTGACGCCGTGGAATGGATCGCGCGGGGCGTCCTGCTGCTGATCGGGTTGGCGACGGTGGGCACGGTCGTATTCACGACTCGCACAGGACTTTCGGTACACCGTGAAACCATCGAGGTTCTGCACCTGATCGGAGCCCGCGACGACTATGTCGCCAAACAATTCGCCTGGCGGGCGCTGACCCTGGGATTGCGCGGCGGGGTGATCGGTCTGGCCCTGGCGGTTCCGACGGTGTTGGCAATCGGGTATCTGGCGTCAGGCATCGAAGCGGGCCTGCTTCCGGATGCTTCTCTGGGCGCGATCCAGTGGATCTCGTTGGCCCTCATACCGATACTGGCCGCGGCCATCGCCACATTGACGGCGCGCATCACGGTGACCCGAACCCTGGCCAGTATGTTGTAGGGGTAGATATGACGACGGAACTGCCATGATTCCCCCGGGTTCCAGACGCCGACGCGAAACCCGCCGGTTTCTTTCCGGTTTTTTGGCGACCTTCATCGCGCTGGCGGGATGCTGGGGCGGCGGACTGGTCTGGTTCGCCAATCAGATCCCGGACGAGGTGGCCGACCCGTTCACCCCGACCGACGCCATCGTCGTGCTGACCGGCGGTCAGGGGCGGTTGGAAGCCGGGCTCAACCTGTTAACCGGTGAGAAAGCCGAACGGCTTTTTGTCTCGGGGGTATACAGGGGTATCGACGTAAAAACCCTCCTTCGGATGTTTCGGCAGACCCGCACGGACCTGGAAGACCGGGTGCGCATCGGCGACGCCACCAACACCGCCGGAAACGCGACGGAAACGTGGGACTGGATTCGTCAACATGATATTCGTTCGATCCGGCTGGTAACCGCCGGCTACCACATGCCGCGCAGCCTGCTGGAATTTCACCACGCCATGTCCGATGTCACGATCATTCCGCATCCTGTTTTTTCCGACAACGTAAAACAGGAACAGTGGTGGGCGTGGCGTGGAACCGCCCTGTTGATCGCCGGGGAATTCACCAAGTATCTTCTGGCCCGCGCCCGCCATGTGGGAAGCGGGCTCATACCAACCGCCAAGGGCCCCACATGACCGCTATTCGCTCAATCGCGTTTAATATCTATTTCTTCGGCGAATTGGCCATGTGCATGGTCGTCATGTTCTTTTGTCTGCCGCTTCCACGATGCTGCATGGAATATGTAATCCGCACCTGGGCCAAAACCGCCTGCTGGGGCATGAGGGTCATTGCCGGGATCGACTATGAAGTTCGCGGCATCGAAAACATTCCGGACGAGCCGACCATTTTTGCTTCCAAGCATCAATCCATGTGGGAAACGGTTTCCTTTTGGTGGTTTTTCAAGGCGCCCGTATACGTCATGAAAAAGGAGCTCCGTTCCATCCCGTTCTGGGGTTGGTATGCGCGCAAATGCCAACAAGTATTTGTTGACCGGTCGGGCGGAGCCAGCGCGTTGAAGAAGATGGTGCGCGATAGTCTTGAGAGCCTGAACAGCGGACGCCATTTGATCATTTTTCCCGAAGGAAGCCGTGCGCCAGCTGGCGAAAAACTCCACTATCATCCCGGAATCGCCGCGCTTTACAGCCGATTGTCCAGACGGGTTGTTCCGGTGGCGCTGAATTCGGGCGTATTCTGGGGGCGTCGCGAATTCTTGAAAAGGCCGGGGAAAGTCATCGTCGAATTCCTTCCCCCGATCGAAGTCGGGTTAACCCGAAAAGAATTCGCCCCCGAGTTGGAAAGAAGAATTGAAACCGCGACTGACCGCCTGGTTGCCGAGGCGCGCGAATCCCTTCAAACGCGCTGAACTCAACTGCAATTGCCTACAGTTGGCACGGGGACTTGTGGACAGTCCTGTGGAGCGTTTCAGCCTTCGCATTGTGAACTGCGTGGGTAACTTCGGGAATTTAAGGAGTTCCGCCGATTCTCTGTGATCCTGTCTGGGGACGGAATTGTGCAAACATAACAAGAACATTTCTTGACGAATTGCAGGAAACGACTTAACTTTATTGACGAAAAGCCTTTAATATTGCGGGGTTGCAGCCGCCTTCCGTCTCAAAAGCAGGAACGGAACGGCGGGACACGCCGATGTTTGGCGGGATCGGGAATTATCATGGTTCAGGTTGCCACCATTTCCCAGCAGATCTGGGACATGAAATATCGTCTCAAGGGGCCGGATGGCCGTCCTGTGGACAAGAACATCGCCGATTCGTGGCAGCGCGTGGCCCGCAGCCTGGCCGCCGTGGAAGATGATCAGGGCCTGTGGGAGCGCAATTTCTTCGAGGCGCTGGAAGATTTCAAGTTTCTGCCGGCCGGCCGCATCCTTTCGGGCGCGGAAAGCAAACGCAACGTAACGCTGTTCAATTGCTTCGTCATGGGCACCGTGCCTGACGACATGGGCGGTATTTTCGATAGTCTGAAAGAAGCCGCGCTGACCATGCAGCAGGGCGGCGGCATCGGGTACGATTTCTCCACCCTGCGGCCCAAGGGCGCGGCGGTGAAGGGCGTGGGCGCGGATGCCTCGGGCCCGCTTTCCTTCATGGACGTGTGGGACGCCATGTGCCGCACCATCATGAGCGCAGGCTCGCGCCGCGGCGCCATGATGGCGGTGATGCGCTGCGATCACCCCGATATCGAAGCCTTTATCGAGGCCAAGCGCGACGGTGGCCGCTTGCGCATGTTCAATCTGTCGGTCCTGGTAACGGACGCCTTCATGCGCGCGGTCAAGGAAGACACCGCCTGGGAATTGACGTTTGACGGCGAAGTCCATCGCAGCCTTCCGGCCCGCGAATTGTGGGACAAGATCATGCGCGGCACCTATGCCTATGCCGAGCCCGGCGTGATCTTCATCGACCGCATCAACCGCCTGAACAACCTGAACTACTGCGAAACCATCACCGCCACCAATCCCTGCGGCGAACAGCCCCTGCCGCCCTACGGCGCATGCCTGTTGGGATCGGTCAATCTGGCCCGGCTGGTCGACGCGCCGTTTACGGAAAGCGCCGAAATCAGCCCCTCGGCCATCGAAAAGCTGACAGCCGTCGCCGTGCGGGCCATGGACAACGTCATCGACGTTTCGCGCTTCCCGCTGCCCGAACAAGCGCACGAGGCCACCGCAAAGCGCCGCATCGGGCTGGGTATCACCGGGCTGGCCGACGCGCTGATCATGTGCGGCGCGCGGTACGGTTCGGCCCGCGCCGTGGAATTGACCGAACAATGGATGCGGGCGATCCAGCGCTCCGCCTATCTGGCATCCAGCGAACTGGCCGCCGAAAAGGGCTCGTTCCCGCTTTTCGACGCCGAGAAATTCCTGGCCGGAGAAACCGCGCGCGGGCTGGACGACGACGTGCGCTCGGCCATCGCCGATAATGGCATTCGCAACGCGCTGTTGACTTCGGTCGCGCCCACCGGAACCATTTCTCTGTTCGCCGACAATGTTTCCTCGGGGCTGGAGCCGGTGTTCAGCTTCAAGTACACGCGCCACGTTCTGGGGCCGGACGGCGTGCGCCGCGAAGAACAGGTCAGCGACTACGCTTTCAGGCTATACAAGCGCATGTTCGGCGAAGACACGGCCCTGACGGACGCCTTCGTCGACGCCCAGCAGCTTAGCCCGCGCGACCATCTGGTCATGCAGGCCGCCGTGCAGAAGTATATCGACAGCTCCATTTCCAAAACCATCAACTGCCCCGAAAGCATTTCGTTCGAGGACTTCAAGGACATCTACGTTCAGGCCTACGATCTGGGCTGCAAGGGCTGCACCACCTACCGGCCCAACGATGTGACCGGGGCGGTGCTGGTGGCCAAGCCCAGCGCCACGAAACAAGCGGCCAAAAAGCAGGCGGAACTACCGCTGGAAGCCCCCATCGCCAAGGCCAAACCCAAGGATATGGGCGATTCGGGGCGGGTTGCCCAATTGTACAAGCCGCTGGATCGCGAAGAAGCGCTGGACGGCAAGACCTACAAGGTCAACTGGCCGGAGAGCGACCACGCCATCTACATCACGCTCAACGACATTCTCGACGACTCGGGGCGCATCCGCCCCTTCGAGGTGTTCATCAATTCCAAGAACATGGAGCACTACGCCTGGACCGTGGCCCTCACCCGCATGATCAGCGCGGTGTTCCGGCGCGGCGGCGACGTCTCGTTCGTGGTCGAGGAACTGAAAGCCGTGTTCGATCCGCGCGGCGGGCAATGGATGGGCGGGCGCTATGTGCCCTCGCTTCTGGCCGCCATCGGCGAGGTCATCGAACGGCATTTAAAGGAAATCGGCTTCCTCGCAGCACCCGGCGAACAAGGCGGCACCCTCGAAATGGCCAAACTTCCCAAGGTCGTGACCATGGGCGCGGGCGACGACACGGATGGAAGCGCCATCAAATCCATGTTTAGGCAATGCCCCAAGTGCGCCCAACTCAGCCTGATGCGTCAGGAAGGCTGCGACACCTGCTCGTCCTGCGGCTATTCCAAGTGCGGGTAGAGCATTTTCCGACCAAATGCGGTCATTCTGATGTACTTCGATGGATTGATCCGCTAGGCGTTTCGCGAAGCGCGATGCTAAAGCATCGGGCGAGCGGAACAACGACGCGGGCGGCCTCCGAAGTGCACCCTTCGGGCGGGCCGTTTAAGGCCGTGCCGTCGTCGAACCCCTTGCCCGTAGCAAAGGCTACGCGCTGCACGGTTCTCCTATCCACGGCCTTAAACGGCCACGTCAGAATGACCGCATTTGGTCGGAAAGTGCTCTAACAATGGAACAGCGCATCAGCCTGATTACCCTTGGCGTCGCCGATGTTGCCCGCGCCACGGCGTTTTACAAACGCATGGGCTGGAAACCCGCCGAGAGCCCGCCCGAGATCACCTTCTTTCAGGCGGGCGGTTCGATCTTTTCGCTCTATGGCCGCGAGGCGCTGGCCGTTGACGCGGGGGTTGCGACGGAGACTTCGGATAAATCAGCAAGCGTCGTTCTTGCCTTCAACGCGCGCTCGAAGGAAGAAGTTGACGCCGTGCTGGCGGAAGCCCGTGACGCCGGGGCCGAAATCACCAAACCGGCGGAAGACACCTTCTGGGGCGGCTATTCCGGATGCTTTGCCGACCCCGACGGCCACCTGTGGGAAATCGCCTGGAACCCCCATTTCGCGATCCTTGAAAACGGCTCTATCCGGCTGCCTGAGTAGCGAGGGCCTTCTCCAAAATCCGGTGTAACGGTCCGGCGGTGATGCCCAGTTCGTCGAGGTGGGCGACCGTGTTGGCCAGGTATTCGGTGGCGGAGCCGTGCTGGCCGACGCCTTGCAGAAGCAATTCGACCATTCGTCCGTCGGGAAGTCTGCCGGTGTACTGGACGTGATCGCGGCGCGCGACGAAGCAGTAGGCGGTGACCCGTTCGCCGCCATCCAGCACCAGTCGCAGGAAGGTGGGCGTATAAACGCCGGTTCCCATTTCGCGATCGATCAGATAGGCGCGCACTTCTTCCCAGTTTTCAGGAGCAACGGAATAGGCCCGGCCAACGCATGAGCCGCCACGATCCAGGCCCAGAACCAGTCCCGGCACTTCGTCTGTTCCGCGCGCGCGGACCGAATAGATGCACAACGCGCGGTGATATCCGAACAGGCGCGCCGGGCGCATTTCAAGATAGGGAAAATCGGGCCGCCACATGAGCGAGCCGTAGGCGAACACCCAGACTTTCTCCGCCATCAGATGCCGCTCCCGCGTTCGATCTCGCCGGTCAACGCCTCGACCCGTTCCAGTAGCTTGTGAACGCGCCCGTCGGTGAAACCAAGGCTTTCAAGATGGCGAACCGTATTGATCAAATAGTCGCGGTTCAGGCCCGATCGCCCCTGGGCGTCCATGATAATGGATGCCGCCGCATCGGCTTCCAGATGGCCCGCGTACTGCCGGTGGGTGGGATCGGCCACGAAGGTATAGGCCGTGACCCGTTCTTCGCCCAATCGAACCGGCAGGGTTTTCGGAATATAGGCGCTGGTCACCAACTCGCGCTCATCCAGATAGGCGACCACATCGGCAACGTGGGCCGACGCCACGCGAAAGGCCAGGCCCCGGCAGCAGCCGCCCCGGTCCAGCCCCAGCACCAATCCGGGGTGATCGGAGGTTCCCCGGTGGTGGTGCGAATAGATGCAAAATTCCCGGTGATAACCGCCGAGCATGGCGGGTTGCACGTCGATGTGCTCGAACCCCGGACGCCACATGAGCGAACCATAGCCGAACACCCATAGATCGCCGTTTGCCGCGAAGTCGGCAGCTTGGAAAATTTCAGGGTCGGGCGCGTTTTTCTTTTGCATAATCCGATTGCAAGCTAATCACTCGATCCTTCGCGCGCAACGATCTATAACGAAGCCATGCGCCAACCAGAGAAAAATCAAGGCCACGAAACGGATCACACCCATCCGGCGTTCGATTACCGGCCGCCCCGGTATATGTCCGGCGTCAAATGGGCGGCCATAGTCGCGGGCGCGGTATCCCTGGTGTGCGCGCTCTATGTGGCGTTCTGGTTCTTCATGGCCGGACAGGTACGCGACGGAACGACCGCCTGGATCGACGAGCGGCGAAACGAAGGATTTCAGGTTAACTTCAAGCAACTCGATATCGGCGGTTTCCCGTTCAACCTCCACATGACCATCGTCGCCCCGTCCATTGCCGCCCCTGCAAGTCCGGCGCGCTGGGGATGGGAAGGCGAGAAAATTCGCGCGTCCATGCGCCCGTGGCGTCTGGGCCGGGTCACGGTCGACAGCCCCGGAAGCCATGCCTTTGTGTTCACACAAAACGGCGGAATTCAGTTTTTCCAGGGGCAGGCCGAACAGCTGCGCGCCCAGCTAAATTTTGGCGGAGAATGGCCGACGCCGGTTGCCCTCGACATCGCCGGATTGACGGTGAAGGCCGCCAAGCAGGGGGATGTCTGGCGCGTCGGTCGCGCGCATCTGGACGCCATCGCGCCAAAGGCAAAAGACGAATTGCGCGATACCCCGACCCTCGAAATCCGCTTGCGCCTTGGTGATGTCGGCGTCCCGGCGCGGCTCAAGCTGCCCCTTGGCGCTGATATCGAACGGCTGGAAGTCAGCGCCAATTTGGTCAGGCCCATCGCCGGTGGTCCCCTTGAAAAGGCGCTGGGTGACTGGCGCGACGATGGCGGCGCCATCGAGGTGCCAAGGCTCAGTCTGGCCTATGGCCCCCTTTTAATGAACGCCGACGGAACCATAGCGCTGGACGGCGGGCTGCAACCCATCGGCTCATTCACGGCACGCATCGAGGGCTTTTTCGAAACCGTGGACGCCCTGCGAAAACGCGGCATCATGAAGGCGCGGGACGCCGTCACGGCAAAGATCGTGCTGGGCGTCATGGCCCGGCGAAACGAAAGCGGACGGACCGCGTTAACCGTACCCCTGACGGTTCAGGAACGCCGTCTTTTCACCGGCCCCGTACCATTGGCGGAAATTCCCGAAATAATTTGGTAGAATGCTCGCATGGGCATGTTTCGGGTCTTGATCATCGTCGTCGCGTTTTTGCTTGCCGAGGATGGGCACGCGCAATCCTCCGTTCCCGGCGGTCAGGGGCATTTCACGCGCGGGCAGTTGCTGGTCGCCTCGCCAAAGATGCCCGACGGCCGGTTTGCGCGAACCGTCATCTACATGGTCGATCACGACGCCAGCGGCGCGTTCGGGCTGATCGTCAACCGGCCCATGGGCGTCGGCCCCATGAATGAATTCATGAAAGGTTTGGGGCTGGAGAACGGTGCAGGCCGCGAGATCACGCTTCACTACGGCGGCCCCGTCGATCCGAACACCGTGTTCGTGCTGCATTCCGCCGAATGGAAAGCCCGCGAGCCGATTTCGCGGCGCGGTCCCCTCGCCGTGACCACCCACGCCGACGTACTGAGCGCCATTGCCGAAGGAAGCGGGCCCCGCCGCAGCCTCGTCATCATGGGCTACGCGGGATGGGGGGCGCGCCAATTGGAAGGCGAAATGGCGCGCGACGACTGGATCACCGCGCCCATGGACTTCGACCTCATATTCGACGACGACGCGGACACCAAATGGGAACGCGCCTCAAAAAAAGCGGGTGTCGCGCTTTAATCCGAGCTCTTGCTGCCGTTCGGGCCCTTGGGCGGGATATGCTGCTTGGCGTCGATGACGCCGCGGCGGATTTCGCGGGTCCGGGTGAAAACCTCGTCCAGCGTCGCGCCCTCGCCACGCCGGATGGCACGTCGCAGGGCCACCAGATCCTCGCTGAACCGCCCCAGCATCTCCAGCACCGCTTCGCGGTTATTCAGGAAGACGTCGCGCCACATGGTCGGATCCGACGCCGCAATGCGCGTGAAGTCCCGAAAACCACCGGCTGAGAACTGGATCACCTCGTCCCGAAGGTCGCCTTCCAATTCGGTGGCCGTGCCAACGATGGTATAGGCGATCAGGTGCGGGACGTGCGAGGTGATGGCCAGCACCTTGTCGTGGCGCACCGGGTCCATCATCTGGATATCCGAACCGGCACTTCGCCACAGCTCGCACACCTTTTCGACCGCATCCGGATCGGTCTTCTTGGGCGGCGTAATGATGCACCATCGGCCATCAAACAATTCGGCGAAGCCCGCCTCGGGACCGGAATCCTCGGTTCCGGCGACGGGATGGGCAGGCACCAGATGCACGCCTTCCGGCAAATGGGGGGCGACGTCGCGTTCGACGCACTCCTTGACCGAACCCACGTCGGTAACAATGCAGCCGGGTTTCAGGCCACCTGCCATGTTCTCGGCAATCTCGCCATAGGTGCCCAAAGGCGAGCCCAGCACGACCAAGTCGGCCCCTTCGACCGCAAGGCGGGGATCGGTGGTCACGCTATCGGCCAACCCCAGTTCGACGGCCTTGTTCAGGGTCTTCTGCGTACGCGAACAGGCCGAAATGTGGCCCGCCAGACCATCGCGGCGCATGACGCGGGCCAACGACGAATTGATCAGGCCGATGCCGATAAAGGTAACTTTCTCAAAAAGCATTTCGTTATCCGTGAAATTCTGCGAGGGCGGCGACAAAGGCCCGCATCTCGTCTTCCAGTCCAATGGTTACACGCAGCGCCTCGGGCAAGCCGTAAACGGCCATCCGGCGGGCAATAATACCGCGCGATTTCAGGAATTCGTCAGCGTCCAGCGCGCTCTTCCCTTCCGCTGTCGGGAAGCGGACCAGAATGAAGTTGCCAATGCTGGGCGGCACCTCGTATCCGATATCGCGTACCTTTTGCGTCGTCCAGGGCAGCCATTCGTTGTTGTGGGCCTTCACACGATCGATAAAGTCCTGATCGGCAAGAGCGGCAAGCCCTGCTTCCTGTGCGGCCTGGGAAACATTAAACGGATTGCGCACGCGGTTCAGCACATCGGCGATCTGGGCCGAACCATAGGCCCACCCCAAACGCATTCCACCAAGCCCGTAAATCTTCGAAAAGGTTCTGGTCATGACCACATTGTCATTGGCTTCGACCAAATCGGTTCCGGGCGAATAATCTTCCAGATCGATGTATTCGGCATAGGCCGCGTCAACCACCATCAACACGTCGCCCGGCAGCCCGGCGCGCAGACGCTCCATTTCGCTTTTCGGCAAATAAGTTCCGGTCGGATTGTTCGGATTGGCGATAAAGACGATGCGCGTCGCGTCCGTCACCTTGGCCAGAATTTGATCGACATCGGCCGCCAGATCATCGTCGGGCGCGGGAACCGGCGTCGCCGAAGCCGCCTTGGCGGCAATGGGATACATCAGGAAGCCGTGCTCGGAATACAGGACCTCGTCGCCTTCGCCCGCGTAAGCGCGACACAGAAGTCCCAGCAATTCGTCCGACCCCGCGCCGAACACGATGCGTGAGGCATCCAGATCGTATTTGGCCGCCACCGCCTCGCGCAAGGCCGTGCAGCCGCCGTCGGGATAGCGATGAATCTCGGGTCCGTGCGCCTTGAAGGCTTCAATGGCTTTCGGGCTGGCCCCGTGCGCCCCCTCGTTGGACGCCAATTTGATAATCCGTGTGACGCCCGGCACTCCGGATTCGCCACCGACGTAAGGCGTAATGTCCATGACACCGGGTTGGGGGACGAGAATACTCATGACCGACGTTTCCTGCTTGCTGGTGTGGATTTGACTTTTGAGCTGGGTGCGCGTTTGGGTTTTGCGACCGTTTTTCGCTTTGACCGGGCCGCCGGTTTTTTTTCGGGCGCCGGGGCCAGTTCTTCCGCGCTCAGCGGAATTCCGTAAGTGCCCAGGCAAACGACCCGGTTGACCGGCGAACCAAGCGCCTCGACAAATCGCGATACGGCACGATCTTGCGTCCCGAAGAACCCGTCGACCTCAATCAGATAAAGCCAGGGCCCCCCGGCCTGTTGGTCGCGCCAGTTGGCCTTGAAGCGCACCGAAAAACCGGCCTTTTTCATGGCCGCGACCACCGGCGTCAGGCCGGGCTGGTCTTCGGCTTCGATAAGCAGCCACGAGCGGTCCCGCCCGGTTTCCTCGCGATCAACCGGACATATAACGATGGCTTCGGCGTTGGCGTCGCGACCGTTACCCGGACCGGCGAACGGTAGCCTTGCGATAACGCGCGGGGCATCCTCGTTCTGGCCAACCAGATGCGGCCACCAGGGTTCTTTGT
>Ga0233431_1002584_pt1 | contig 24841 bp, 12 predicted proteins | sample SI_118_April2016_FD_179867 | JGI IMG/M metagenome (GOLD analysis project Ga0233431, IMG submission 179867) | Seawater microbial communities from Saanich Inlet, British Columbia, Canada - SI_118_April2016_200_MG | ecosystem: Environmental > Aquatic > Marine > Inlet | place: Canada: British...
CGATCTCTATCCCCGCTGGCGGCAAGGAACTGGTGGAGGTAGTGTATGCACCGACGACACCGGGGAACCACTCGGCGTCGTTGACGATCGATCACAATGGCCAGGGCGAGCCCCTGGAAATACCCCTATCTGGTGAGTTCGACGTGACTGGCCGGGCGATATCGGTGAGTGCTGAAGCGCTATCCTTTGGCTCGACGCAGAAAGTGTCTTCAGATACGCTGCGGAAGGTTTTCACCATCGAGAATATCGGGACCTGGAGTGAGGAGTCGCCGTTGGAATTATCATTTTCACTGGGTGGTAGTAATGCCAATCAATTCCAGACGAATCCCAGGACCGAGGCGTCGATCTCTATCCCCGCTGGCGGCAAGGAACTGGTGGAGGTAGTGTATGCACCGACGACACCGGGGAACCACTCGGCGTCGTTGACGATCGATCACAATGGCCAGGGCGAGCCCCTGGAAATACCCCTGTCTGGTGAGTTCGACGTGACTGGCCGGGCGATATCGGTGAGTGCTGAAGCGCTATCCTTTGGCTCGGCGCAAATAGCATCGAAGGATCCGCTGCGGAAGGTTTTCACCGTCGAGAATATCGGAACCTGGAGTGAGGATTTGCCGTTGGTATTATCACTTTCACTGGGTGGTAGTAATGCCAATCAATTCCAGACGAATCCCAGGACCGAGGCGTCGATCTCTATCCCCGCCGGTGGCAAGGAACTGGTGGAGGTAGTGTATGCACCGACGACACCGGGGAACCACTCGGCGTCGTTGACGATCGATCACAATGGCCAGGGCGAGACCCAGGAGATAGCCCTGTCGGGGATCGGATTCGAGACTCCGAAGGTTGGGAGATTAACCCCTTCAAAAATCGATATCGGAAAGGTGCGGATAGGGGCATCGAAGCGTTCTCAGGCAAACTCGATTTTAAGTGCTAGCGACAGCTTGAGGATAATGGATATATCCACATCCTCTCCTGTTTTTGTGGTGGAGGTGGATAAAGAATTACTGGGTGAATTTCTTCCCAAAGGGCAAAGTGTGAGTTACCGAGTCTTGTTCTCTCCTGTCGAACGGGGGGAGGAAGAGGAGACTCTATTTATCTCTACCAATGATCCCGATGATTTTGTCAGGGAAATCTCTCTATCGGGTGAGGGGTTTGCCGCCGAAATGGCATTAGCAGGCGAAGTAGATAAACTCGATTTTGGCCTGATATTCGTGGGTGAAGAAAAAACCCTGCAAGATATTACTCTCCACAATAGATCTGGGACTGAAGATCTGGAAGTAACCGTCACTACATCGGCAGCGGAATACATCCTGGTCAACTCTTCGACCGTAACAATTCCGCCGGGGGGCAGTGATGCGGTAGAGGTGAAGTTCAGACCGTCTTCCTTAGGGGAAAAGACCGGACTCCTCACTATCAAAGCGGAAAATGATCCCGACAGTTCTCTGGTGAAAGTCGATCTTCTGGGAACTGGCATCGGCGCGGAAATTCTGGTCAGCCCGGATAGAGTCGATTTCCAGGATGTCAGCGTCAATGGCACAGCTGTTTTTCCTCTCACCATTTTTAACAACGGTTCGACCTCCCTCAATTTTACGCTAGATCCGGTCGCCGTACCGTTCAGTATTGAACCGATATTGGGCTCCATCTCGGCACAATCTAGCCAGACTGTAAATGTCACTTTCTCCCCAGTTTCATCGGATTCTTTCAGTGATATTTTACTCACCAACAGTAATTCATGGGATAGAAAGGAAGCCCTCTCCGTCTCCATCTCGGGGCGAGGAGTGCGAAGCCCGCTATCTCTCTCATCGACCTCAGTCGATTTTGGCTCTATGCGAAGCAGAATCGATACAGCCGCTAATGAAGTGACGATAATCAATACCGGAAATATTCCGGTCAAGATCAGCGAGATAGCCATAGAGAATACCCGCTTTGGTCTGGTGGGAGTAGCGCCATCCAATAGCGCTCCCCTAAGTCTCAATACGGAGGAAAGCAGCATCCTCAGGTTTTCTTATAAGCCGCTTTCCACTGGAATCGATACGGGGAAAGTCAAGATCATTAGCTCAGATCCTGTAAAACCTATTTACGAAGTCGAATTGCGGGGTAGGAGTGTCGCTCCAGATGTGGTCACCAGAGAGGATACAGTGCAATTCGGAGCGGTCAGGCGATCGAGTCCTGATGAGAAAACACTCTCCATAACGGTAGAAAATATCGGAGATAGCCGCGCTCAGATCGACAGAATTGAAATTGGGAATGATGCTTTTTCCGTTTCTCCCAACAGTGCCTTCGCTCTGAATGCGAGGGGAACCCGGGAAATCAGCATCACTTTCGATCCGGAAATGGACGGAGTGCACAATGCACTGTTGAACCTTTATGGGGATATGGATGAAGAATTGGGAGAGGATGTGCTTTCCGTCTTCGTAAGCGGCTTCGGCATCTCATCGACCATCTCGGTCATCCCCGATAGCCTCGATTTAGGCAGTGTGAGTCCGCCCAATTCCCTTTCGGGTAAGCTCTTTCTGCAAAATACAGGCAACTATCCGCTGAGCATCAGCACCGCTGATTTTCCCACAGAAGGCGCTTTTTTTTCCGTAACTTCTCCCCTATTCCCCATCTCATTGGAATCAGGAGAACGGAGTGAGATAGAGGTCGAATTCAAACCCCTTGAGGCCGGAGATTTCAGGAGCATCCTCGCCATCATCAGTGACGATCCTGACCTGGGGAAAGTGGAAATTCCGATAAAGGGGGGCGGTAGCAAAACAGAATTGAGTCTGCCGCGATCACTCTCATTTGGCGAGATAGCGGTCGGAAAAAGCAGTGAATCCGCGCTGCTGAATGTGACCAGTAAAGTGACTTCAACTGTTAAAATATCGGTCGAGCCTAGCTCAGATGCTCAGTTTGTCTGGACCGAAGAGGCTTTTTCAATTCTCCCAGAAGAAAGCAAACAGATACCGGTGGTTTTTACCCCTTCTTCAAAAGGCCTCAAAGAAACGACGCTGATGTTGAGAGCAGAGGATGGGTCACCATTCCCCGTTACTTTGCAGGGAGAGGGGATTCAGCAGGAAATAAGCGCCCTTGGGTCTGTCAAATTCCCTCGCCCAGTAAGAGTAAGCGAACGAGATACCATAGGAGTAGAAATCACGAATAGCGGCACGGCTCCCCTGAGGATCAACGAGGTCGATATCGATCTGCCTTTTCGGGCGCTTCTCAAGTCCTCAATCGAAATTGCCCCTAGAGGCGGGGTGGAGACTATAAATATTGAATTTACACCGACAGACTCTGTGACATATAAAGAGAATCTGGTTATCAAGAGCGATGATCCTGTCAATCCCGAAATATCCATGTCGATAGAAGGGCAAGGGGTAGGGCCGTTTATGACCGTCCTCTCTGAGGATGATTTCAACTTTGGGCAAGTGCTGCGCAAGGGGTTGGAGGAACAGAACAGCGGGAAGGGAAAAACGATCACGCTCGAGTTGGGCAATGTGGGGCAGGATACTCTTTTCATAGAAGAAGTATTTATCGAAGATGAAACAGGCCCTTTCAGTGTGAAACAATTGAGCGTCGATATTGCTCCGGGTCGGAGTGAATTTCTGGAGATTAGCTTCTTGCCCAGCGAAGATGGCGAACAGACGACCTCTATTATCGTGAAGACGAACCGCCCAGATGATGAGCAAAGGATCAGAGTATCGGGAACGGGTATCTCTCCGAAAATAGTTGTCGATCCAGTTGTCAAATTCGGCTCGGTTAAGATCAATCCGACCGGGAGCGAAGCTAACGATGATATCAAAACATTTTTCATCTCCAATGAGACTGGGAGCGAAGCACTCGAGATCCGTGTGCTGCGGGTTGGGGTTGATGATCCGCTGCAGTTTCATATTGAAGAACCGGTGCCGACCTCAACTGCACCAGTTATCATCCCCAAAGGAGATGTGCAAGAGGTAACGCTGCGTTTTGTGCCGACCATGGATCCGAAAGAATTGCGCAATCGGAAGACCGGGATAACGCTGACTGATACGCTGAGTATCTCGAGCAATGATGTGGATCGAAAAACTGTCAAGATCGTGCTGGAGGGAGAGGGAACAGTGAGTGATCTGGTTATTCCCGACAGCCTTTCCTTTAAACGCGTCAAGGTGGATACGTCATTGGTAAAACCGCTGGTGATTACCAACAACGGGGAAGTAGCCACATTGCACGCTTCTTTTGAAAACGACCGGGACCATCAGTTCGCGCTTGAAGGTAGCAATCCCTTTAACGTGGAGGGCGGAGAATCCAGTATCAACATCCGTTTTACTCCCAAATCGCGCAACGATAACGAAATAATTACGGCGGAATTGGTTCTCACAGATACTTCCACTCAGCGCCCGGACATCGTGGCACTGAAAGGGTTTGGCACCCAGTCTAGCATGAAGATCTTGAACTCCGAGGGGCGCAGTATAGATCTGGTCGATTTCGGCAGATTTCGCACAAATAAATTGGGAGGCCCCAGGCAGACCGTGACGATCGACAATTCGGGCAACGATGTGCTCAATGCATCACTGCGGTCGAGTGACAACCAGTTCGTGCTCTCGAGCCAGGATATCATCGTAGATCCGGATGAAAAGGTCGATGTCACGATGACTTTCAACCCCAAGATTCCCGATGTCACGACTGCGAGCCTGGTGATCGTAGCTCCTCAGGACATACGCTCGGAGGTGACCGTTGGGTTGGTGGGGGAAGGAACGGAGCCGGCTTTTACCGTAGAGAACGTCGATCTGGAACCCCAACCGGTAGTGTTCGATGGGCAGGCGAGCGGAACATTGACAATCGGCAACGTGAGGGGGACTGATACTTTAGAGGTGTCGGATATTACGTTCCATCAGTTCTCTGATGAGTTTAGGGTCGATAAGAAGGATCTCTCCATTTTACCAGGAAAATCTGCTTCGGTGAATATCAGCCTGACTGCAAACAACCCCGCGCTTCTCGATCTCAATACAGTTTTACTCGATATTCCACACGAATCTGCAGCGGACCCGAATTCGATGGAAACGAAAACTATTCAGGTCAAGTTTGCCGTGGCTGACACGCAGTTCCCTACCATCTATTTCAACGCGGACACATTATCTCCGCCGAAAGCGAATACGGGAAAATCCATCATTGTGAAGCTGGAAGAAGAAACGGGGATACTCAAACCTGAAGAGACGGCACTGTTGTGGCGCTTAGGAGGGCAAAATAGCTTTAGCGAAGTACTTTTCGAGCTAACTGATCAGAACGAGGAGGGAACGGATAAGAGGGGAAAAGCCGAAATTCCCGTCCCATCCGCCGCTACCGGGAGCCGGGGGATCGAATATTATTTTAAAACTGCCGATTCGTACGACAATGGCACGATTCGCGACCGCAATGGGTTAAAAAGGTTTGATAGCGAGATCGTTCCATACCAGATGACTGTGAAAGTGGATGAACTGAGCGCGGAGGTGGCCCTATATGGAGATTCGGAGGTAAAGAAAGCCTACCAGATGGTCTCCGTGCCCCTGAATTTGGACCGCAAGGATATAAATCTTGTTTTGGAGAAGGTACTCAACAAGCCGGTGACTAAGGCCAAACCCAAAGAATGGCGGCTTTTTGGCTGGAATACCGCGACAAATAAACGGGAGGAGTTCAAGCCCAATAAGCCATTTTTTGGAAATTTCAGTCCGGGGAACGCTTTTTGGTTGATTGTCGAGAGCAGCGGTCTGCGAATGGCGGTTGGCAAGGGGGAATCGGTCGAGACCCGACAGCCTTTTACGAAATCTCTAAAATCGGGATGGAATATGGTGGGGACTCCCTTCAATTTTCCGATTCCCTGGGGAAATGTGAAAATAGGAAACAGTACTGCCCAAGAAGTTGGGGTACATTTTTTCGAGTATAGTAAAGAATACGATAAAAAACCTGAAAAAAAGAAGGGGGCGTGGTCTGAAAGCCTGTATGGACAAAAGGATGGACTCGAACCCTGGAAAGGATATGCCGTCTGGGCTCCCCGTTCAAATTTGACTTTGTCCGTATTGCCCGCCGAGTCCGTTCAGAGATCGGCCAAGATTGCGAGCCTCCTACCAGAGTGGAGTTTGAGGCTTGTCGTGGAAACCGAAGACGCTATCGATGGAAATAATGTGCTGGGCGTGCAGACCGGAGCGAGGGAAGGCTGGGATATATTCGATCAAGTAGAGCCTCCGGTCATGGGAGAAGATCTATCCGCCTACTTTGTTCCCGAGGGTGAAGACGACACAGGGGACAAGTTGACCGCCGATTTCAGAGGGAGTATCGGGGATGGAGCGATGTGGGATTTTTCCGTCGAACGGAATACAGGTGAGGAAAAACTCGAACTGTGGTGCGAAGGGATCGATTCTCTGCCTTCCTGGTTCAGAGTCGAATTAGTAGATCTGCACGCGTACGGGAGTATCGATCTGCGAAATCGGAATGGATATCGTTTCAAAGGGAAGAAGCCGATCCACTGTTTCAAAATCATCGTGGGAACGGAGGAATATCTCGAAGAGATGCTTTCTCAGATTACGCCCGAGATCTCTGCGTTGGCGCCCAATTATCCCAATCCATTCAATCCTTCGACTATAATTCCGTATCAGGTCGCCCGGGAGGGAGTGGTAGAGATCGGGATCTACAATGTTGCCGGGCAGCAAATACGCCAGCTTTTTCGTGAGCGACAGACACCTGGTTACTACAAAGTCGATTGGGATGGAAGAGATGGAAAGGGGCATTTGGCAGGAAGCGGAGTATATTTCTACCATTTGCGTACGGGGGACAGGATCCAGACCAGGAAACTGCTATTATTGAGATGAGCATCCCGCAAGGGTGTGCTCTGTTTGTCGGCTGAAAGGGCCAACTGGGGTAGTGTAGGCGGAAATGGTATTATTACACCTACCGAGTGCGATGGCAGCTTGGATCGTCCTGATTTCCCAGAGGAGAGCCGTGTGAGGGAAACCTCACATGAGGATTATGCTGATGAAAAATCAGCACTCCTCTCGCCATATTGCGATGCTGCAAAGGGATACCAGAAAGACAAGCGGCAGCAAGAGAATCAACAAAGTCATAGGGTAAATTTCTCCTTATTTAAATCATTACATGGAATTTTTTTCCCAGTAATGGGGGAGAAGATACTTTCAAGAAAATGGAGGCAATTTCTATGCCACAGGGAGGATCTGCGTCAGAAAATACTGTGCCGCAATTGCAGAATTATAAAATCTCGAGAAGAATCGGCGCGGGAGGTATGGGCACGGTCTACAAGGCCAGAGATATGGTCGGCCAGGATCTGGCCATCAAAGTCATAAAACCTCATCTGGCGAGCGACAAACAGTTCCGAGATCGTTTTTTTCTGGAGGGCAAGGTGCTGGCGGCGCTGGGGAAACACGACAACGTCGTCTTTCTATACGGTCTCCAGGAAGACAAAGGCACCCTCTTTATAGTGATGGAATATGTAGAGGGACAAGACCTGGAAACGCGGATGGCCAAGCAAGGGCTACTTCCGGAGGAACAGGTATTGCCCATTTTCTGGCAGGTCCTGAGCGCTATCTCTTTTGCTCATGAAAAAGGGGTCATCCATCGCGATATCAAACCCTCCAATATTCTCGTTCAAGGGGATGAGGTGGTAAAGGTCATGGACTTCGGAATCGCCCGGATGAAAAGAGGGGATGGAGCCGGAGAGAGAATAACACAATATGGCGTCCCGGGAACGCCGGAGTATATGGCGCCCGAACTGTTTGAAGAAGGCAATACAGCGGGTGCCAACGAAGCTTCTGATATCTATGCCCTGGGCATCACGCTATACGAGATGATGACGGCTCATGTGCCTTTTACTTCCTCAGCAGAGACCACAGAACAGGCGATGGTCGCCATTGCACGACGGCATATTGAAGATGAACCGCCGCCGCCGAGTTCTTTTTACGAGCCCTTGGATAGGGGATTGGAGAGAGTGATTCTGAAATCGATTTCCAAGAGGCCAGAGGAGCGTTATGGAACGGTAGATGAGTTTATGGGGGTGATCGAGGAGGAGGCAGAACGTTTGGGAATCGACCTACCAGATAGAGGACCCTCATCTGGTCGGGTCTCGTCTGGTCGGGTCTCGTCTGGTCGGGTCTCATCTGGTCGGGTCTCGTCTGGTCGGGTCTCATCTGGTCGGGTCTCGTCTGGTCGGGTCGAGGAAGAGGGGATGTCGGCGGTGCTGGCAGGGGTGATCTGGGTCGTGCTGGCCAGCATAGGTTTTGCCATCGGTTTCCAATTGTGAAGTTAATTCCCAAGGAGTTGGCGTTATGAAATACTGCGGTTTCTCTTTATTGCTGGTCATCGTGCTGATGGAGGTGGGATGTGGGGGACCGCCGGAGCCTCGATTTGAGGGAGGCACTTTCCTGACTGGCGAAATTGTCGATGGAGAAGGGCGAACGATTGAGAGAGCTCTCGTCCAAATTGAAAAAAAAGGGGAATTAATCTCCGAAGTTTTTTCGGATCAGAATGGTAGATTCAGCCTGGAGGGGTTACCCTCAGGGGAGTTCGATCTGCTCATTACAAAAGGGGAGCAGTTCTTGCCCTTTCGATTTTCGGAAGATTGGGAGAAAAAGAAGTTGTTGAACGTGGCCGATTTGGAAATCTTTTCGGGAGGGCGGGGATTTCTGCAGTTGAAATTGATTGCCAGACAGACAGTGCTAACCGGCTTGGTTCTATCTGCGGAGACCGAGGAGGCGATAGGGGGAGTGACCATTACAACCTATCCTACCACCCGGACAGTCTATTCCAATAAACAAGGGGCATATACGCTGGAATCGGACAGGTTCGAAGAGGGTATCCCATACCAAGTCATATTTAATCACGGCAAGTTCCAGCCGGAGCAAATCAACCTGGAGAAAATTCGGATCGCTCAGGTCAACGAAATGGGTTCTATCAAACTCAATCCGGGACTTCTCGACAAAGAGGTAGGGCAGGGAGAGGTGGATTATGGGAGCGAGGAGAGCCAGGGAAAAGTGACTCAGGGCGAACAATGAACTGAGAAGTACCGAGTCGAAGGGAATCCAAGCAAGTGAGATTGGGTATATGAAAAATAGCGTCGTAGCAATCGGTGCCATCGTCGCATTAGTAGTTGGAATGGTGATAGGGAAGGTGGTCAAGGATGCCGGGATTCCAGTGGTGCAGGTCAGCATCTCCATGCAGGGGGAGCTCAGCGGGGTGCAGGTGATGGCAGATGGTAGCCTGGTAGGAGCCACAGATTCCTATGGCCATCTGTCTTTCGGTATCAAGAGAAAGATAGGTGAAACTGTGAGGGTTTCTTTCGGTGGAGAGGATTTCGAATCGATTGACACTACATTCACGGTAACCGAACTCAGGAGTCATAGTTTCGACCAGGTCGCTCTGCTGACTAAAGAAATTCCCTTTGCACTTCAGGTTCAGACAAAAGACGAACGCGGCCTACCCGTATCCCAGGCCAAGGTATTGGTGGACGGGGTAGTGGTCGGACTGACCGATTCGGGAAACTGGAGTGGCACTGTGACGCGCCCCCTGCATACCCAAATCGTCGTTTCGGTGGAAGGGGCTGTGGAGGAAAAAACTCTCGATATAAAGAGGCTTACTGACAGAGCTTCTCTCTCGTTTGAGATGAAAAGCGGCCTGCCTGTGAGCATAACCACGGCCAACAAGGTGGGTGGGGTCGAGGTGCTGGTCAATGGCCAGAGTCTCGGTCGGACCAATGCGGAGGGCCGTGGTCAGTTTGGCGTGCCGATCAAGGAGGAGGGAGCAACCCTCTCGTTTCGTTTGGACGGAACCCGGATCGACAACTGGACCATTTCCGGGGCTCAGATGAGGGCGGAGAAGCCACTGGAATATATGATAAAGGTGAAGCCTCTCGATCAGGTGAAGATCAAACTCAGGGCTTTTATGGCGGGAAATCCCGGCCAGAAAGCAAAGGGATTCCAGGTTTCATTGAATGGCCAAAGAAAAAACGGATGGGTGACCCGTAACGACGGACGCCTGGAGATCAGTCTGCGGCCCTTGATCGGGGACCGGATCAAGCTGGAGGCTGCAGGAACGTCGTCCAGCGGCAGAAAGGGGTTTGGTCGAAGAACGGTAGTGATAAAGCCCGCAGCACTCGAATACGATGTAAATATACCGATCACCGTGCCCGATATCATCAAGATAACGGTAGTCGATGAAGACGACAGCCCGGTTCCAAGGGTAGTGGTGAAAAAAAATGGGGAAAAAATAGGGGAAACCAATGTCCGCGGAGAGATCGAATATCGCGTTACCCGGCTGAATGTCGAATACGACTTCACCTTCCACAAAAACGGATATTCCCTGATCGGCGGTAAGTCGCAGCTCCGGGTGAACCCCAAAACCGACTTCACCGAACGGGCTGTAAAGATGCAGTCGCTGTATTTTAAAGCGAATTTTATCGACAGTAAGAGCAAACAACCGGCTTTTGATATCGAGGTCTATTCCCAGGGACAAAAGATGGTGACAACCGATGGGATGCAGGCGAAGATTCCCATCTCATCGCTGGGGACCCATTCCTTCGAACTCCGCTCCAAGGCTCGGGATTATCCTCCATCGCAGACGGTCCAGGTCGAAATTAAGCAGAATGGAGGTCAGCATACGATCCACGTGAGGCCGCGGGATATAGAATTTGCCCTGGAGTTTCTCCTCGGTGAGCAACAAAGAAGACCAATTAAAAATAAACAGGTGAAGATCCAGGGGACCGGGTATATCGACCAAAAGCGCACGGATGACCAGGGAAAAGTGGTCTTTTCCCATCCGCGGATAACCATTGGAGAGGAGTACCCGATCGAATTGGTATTGCCTCAGGGATCGAAATCCTGGCGAGTGAAAGCGAGCGGGTATGTCAATAAGAAGACGTTCGTCGTGTCTCTGTGTGGGAAATTTCGCATCACTACGCTTCCAGGACAGGAGAGTGCCCGTCTCAGTCTGTATCGCTCTCAGGAGGACCAGGCTATGGGACGGGCTCCACTGCACACGGGAACCGGAGTGCTGGAGGTGGAATGTCTGGCGTATGGCGAATACCTCTTGCTCGCCGTAGGGGAGGCAGAAATCCGGAGAGTGATAACGGTCAGCGGTCCTGGTACCGAGGTGGTCGATACCAGCGACCCATATGAGAAGGGGGTGCAAGCATTGGAAAAAGGGACACCTGCAGATACCGTTAAGGGCATGGAGCTCTTCAAGAAGGTTAGTCGAGGCAGTGTTAAGAATTATCACGACGCAAATAAGAAACTGGGTTTCTATTATTTGGGGAAAAAGCAATATGCCGATGCGACACAGTATTTCGACAATGCCATGGATGTGCAGCATCGGGCGGATCCATTTTTTTATCTGGGCGCCTGTCAGGCGCACCACCGGGCGGGAACCTACGACAAGGGCATTGAATACTGCCGGAAAGCTATCACCTATAGGAATATGTTTGGCCGAGAGCGGCAGTCGAAAGGCTGTCATGCAGAATATCTGCAGGCCTTGTGCAAACACGACAAATTTTTCCAGATGGAGCAGCAGGAGAGGAGTGCTCTCACCCACGAACAGACATGCAGTCTGCTCGACAATTTGCTGGTGGAATGGGACAACTACCAGGGGAGTTGCCCGGGGTATGAGAGGGATGCCCAAACCAAAGTATCGCAGATTCAGGCCATCCTGATCAGCAGCGGATGCGGCGGCAATTGAGCGTTGGCCGGGAAAACGGAAGGGAATAGAAGGTGAAATGAAATATTTCAGAGCGCCTCCTCTGTTGATACTGTCGATGTTCTGGGCCGGATGTGCAGGTGGATCTGGAGAAAAAGAACCGTCTGCAGACCTGGAGATCGCGAAGAACCAGAGCGTTCCCCAATTGGGGCAAGGACGAGAGTTCTGGCGAGGTCACTACTACGCCCAGGCGGTCGATCAGTACATGGGGCAGGATCTGGATGGCCATCCCAGGTTATTGCTAGAGCGGGGGCGGCTTCTATTCGAGGTGGGGATGTTTTATCGGGCGTTGGGAGAGTTGGCCACCCAACTCAGCTCCGATCTATTGGCAATCTGGATAAAGGGGCAAGAGCGCGGAGACATGGAGTCGCGGTTCCTCTCTTGCCTGGCTGCGATTGAGGCGTATGAACGCGGAGACTATCAGGGGAGTATTTCCCTGTTGCCAAAGATCGAGGCAGATCAGGCTCCACCAGTTTTGGATGATCCGGCCAGACTGGCAGTAGCCGCCAGCTACCTACAGTTGGGGAACGAAGCGGAGGGGCGGAAGATTCTCGAAGGATTGCAAAAACGGGAAATCGGAGACCCCATCCTGGCCATGCAGATCTACAGGCGGCGGGCGGAATTGGGAGAGATCGACCTGTCGGAGAATGACGTCCCGCCATGGAAACTACCCGAGGGGAAACTCGAAGGGAAAGCAAATGCGGGACTGGTCGATCTCGCCTGGATTTTCCTGCAGCGGGGAGAGATAGACAGAGCTTTTCAGACACTGCGCCGTTTCGAACCTCGTCTTCCGCTTGCTGAGGAAGTCTTCGAGTTCCAGGTGGCAGCTGGAGATGATCTGGCGCGCCAGTTTTATGTGGTCTCTTTTTTGCCTTTGGCCGCTCGGTTACACTTCTTCCTGGCCAGTGAGGACTTGCGCAAGGTGATGGAGGAGGATGGGGATATAGGTCTTTATGCTCCGTATCTGTTGGGAACGGCTCTGCGGGAAGCGGGTGAAAGCGAAGCTGCAAAAAGGGCGTTCGGGGTGTTCGTCGATAGAGCTAAAACGAGAGATGGGGATACGGACCTGAAGAACTATTTGGAGTTTCTGACCGGTCTTTCATGGATATATCAGGGAAGTATCTCGTGGGAGGAAGGTCGACCAGAGGAGGCATATCAGCTCTGGGATCAAGTGCCGGAGGGGGAGGACTTGCGCCTCCTTGCTCTGCGTGCGGCCTCAATATACGAGAGAGCTAACGCAACTGGAGAGATGCCCCTCGCTGGAGATCTGGGGAGATATCAGCAGGGGTTGGTAAGGAGCAATTCCACAAAATACAGGGGATACGAGTCGGAGTACTTTCGAACCGCCAGCATGAAACTGGCGATGTGCTTGAGAGGCATGAAGGAGGAGGATTCCCGAGAGCAGGCTGTCCGTCTGCTGGAAAAATTGAGCGGCTACGATACGAAAAATGCAGACCCCAGACTGCTCGTTGAAATGGCCCGGGCGTATTTTGCCCATAACAGGAACAGCTGGTCGCAAGGGAAGAAACTGATCACCGGATTGATTCCCCAAGCGGATGCCTGTTTTCCGGTCTCGGAGATTTACGTATACGTGCTGGCAGATTTTGCCCGCTGGAAGCCGAACGATATCATACCAGGTAGATGATCGATGAAATGGTGCAGCAGATTTTTGAGAGAAACGGCGGCGATTTCTTTGATGATGAGCTGTCTGGTTTTTTGCCTGCTGGGAAATTCTCATGGCCAGACACTCAAATACATCGAGACGGACAAACCAGACTTGCTCAATCCGATCGACGGGTCCAAGAACGTCATCGGGGTGCGTCTTCTGGAATTGGTTTTCAGAGGATTGATAACCCAGGATAGAAACGGCGAATGGATGGCCGATCTGGCGGCCGAAATGCCGACGTTCCAGATCGGTAAAAATGAGATAATCGTAAGATTGCGCGAAGGCGTCAATTGGCCTGATGGAGTACCTCTAACGGCACACGACGTGGCTTTTTCATTTGACATATACATGGATCCGCGCAATAGCTATGGCAATCGGAACATCCTGGAGATCTTTAGCGACGTCCAGGTAATAGATGAACAGACGGTTCGTTTCGGATTGAACCAAAGCGACGCTCGGGCCATTGCCCGAATAGGTTACCAGGTAATGCCCAAGCATCTTCTCAGCAGCACTTTTCTGAGTCCCAGGCTGGGTTTCAATCGGAGACCGATGGGGGCAGGGCCTTTCTCCATGATCGGGATCGACGAGGACAAGAACAATCTCATGGTCTTTGAGCGCAATGCTCACTTCCATGGGAAAAGACCCGCTATTGAGAGGGTCGAATTAAGCATCAATGCCGACGAAAACATGCATCGTTCCCTGCTGCTCGGGGATTTCGTGAGCTTGGATCCGGCCATCCGTCCGCAGGACATCCCACAGATCAACGCCGATGCTGCCACCAGTATACGTCCCTATGACTCGAAAACCTGGTTCGGTTTTGCCTTCAACTGCACAAATGAGTTTCTGCGCTTCAAGGAGGTGCGGCAAGCTCTCACCTATCTCTTCGATCGAGATGATGCTCTGAAAGCAACCTTCCTGAACCAGGGAGATCTCGTTTCTGGGCCATACACTATTTCGAGTTTCTGTTACAATCCCGAGATAGAACCGTACCCCTATAAGCCAGAAAGAGGGAAAGAATTGCTGAAGCAGGCCGGTTTCGTGGATACCGATGGCGATAAAATCCTCGATTACAATGGACGACCGATGCGTTTTAGGATGGTGCTTTCCAAGCAGATGAGTCAGGAAAACAAAGATGTCTGTGCCAACATGGCCCAGCAGTTGGGTGCGCATGGGCAGGTGCAGATCGACATGGATTGGCAGGAGGAGAACGTCTGGGAGAAGCGAGTGTTCTACGATCGCGACTTCGATATCACGTTCGTCTCGTGGAAATTCGACGAAGGGAGCAATATCTATCCGCTTTTTTCGCGCAATGAAAGGCTCCCAGGGCGGTACAATATCGTCCAGTTCTCACACGATAGGGTCGAAAATTACCTGATGGGCTTCCGCCAAAATACGGATGACTCCAAGCGAACCGAGATTGGGCAGAGATTGCACCAAATACTCCATGAGGAAGCCCCCTATATGTTCCTCTGGACTCTGGACTACAACGCCGCCTATCGCACCAGCGAAATTTCTAGCATCAACATAGATCCTTTCTACTTCTTCCGCACGATTGAAACGTGGGAGATGTTCTGACCCTTAACACAACACCAATCGACAGAGACTGTATTGATGAATGGAAAAAGAGATCCAAAGTTAAGGAAGAGTTCCACGTTCTTAATAGCGTTTGGGATCCTGGTCCTCTCTTGTTTTTCCGGATGGGGAGCACAACTCAGATACGTCGAGACCAGCAGACCAGATCTGCTCAATCCGATCGATGGCTCGCGCAACGTGGTTGGAGTGCGGTTGCTACAGCTGATTTTCAGAGGGATGATCGGCCAGGATCGAAGGGGAGAATGGGTGCCCGAGATGGCACTGGCTCTTCCGGTGCTCGACACTGAAGCACGCGAGATGACCATCAATTTGAAGGATGGACTGCAGTGGCCTGATGGTCAACCCATCACGGCCGAAGATGTTGTGCATTCTTTTCGTATCTATACGGATAAACGCTCCAGATACGGAAGTATCAACATCTTCGAACTCTTTGAGCAAGTGGAAGCGGTCGACCAGAATACCGTGCGCTTCAAGTTGACGGAAGGTGATCCGCGGGCGATATCTCGCAGCGGGTTTTTCATCGTACCCAAACACAAGATCGGAGAGGATACTTTTTTAGCACCCGAAAATAATTTCAATCGGGAGCCGATGGGAGCAGGACCATATCAGGTGGTCAGAGTAGAGCCAAACCGCATCCAATTGGGGCCCAATTCGAGATACTACAAACCCGCTCCCCCGATAGACGATGTGCAACTCATTGTCAATGCCGACGAGAACATCCAGCACAGCCTCCTGCTGTCCGGATTTGTCGATATGGATCCGGTCGTGCGACCTCAGGATTTACCGGGGCTTCAAGCCAGTCTGGATGTCGGAGTGATTCCGTATGATTCTCAGTCCTGGTATGGCTTCGCCTACAATTGCAAAAATGATTTTTTGAAATTCAAGGAATTTCGACAGGCGCTCTCCTACGCCTTTCATGCTGATGATGCTCTGCAGGCGAGTTTCCAGGGACAGGGACTTCTAGTCTCAGGCCCTTACACTCCATCGAGTTTTTGCTTCAATCCCGAAGTCAACCCCTATCCTTATGAGCCCCAAAAGACTGGAGAGATGCTCGACCGCTTGGGGTTCATCGACATAAAGGGAGAAGGAATCCGGGAGCAGGATGGGAAGCCATTGCGGCTCAGGATGGTCCTATCAAAAGGAATGAGCCAGGACAATAAGGATATCTGTGCCAATTTTGCCCAGCAGCTTGGGGCGCAGAAAATAAAAGTTGATATCGATTGGCAGGAAGAGAACGCCTGGTATAAGAAAGTGTTCTTCGATCACGATTACGATATCACCTTCGTTTCGTGGAAATTCGACGAGGGAAGCAATATTTATCCACTCTTCTCAAAAACGGAACAGGGGCCAGGTCAGTACAACATAACCCAGTTTGAACACGATGGAATACAAGAGTACCTGGAGCGATTCCGTGAGACCAAAGATGATGGGGAACGGGCAGAACTCGGCCAGAGATTGCATGAGATGCTCCACGAACAGGCACCTTACACCTTCCTGTGGACGCTCGAGCACAATTCCGCTTACAGAAGCGATCTGCTCAGCAGAGTCATCATCCATCCGTTTTACTTTTTCACCTTTATCGAAGAGTGGGAACTCTACTGAGAAATGGATGGAAAAATGGGAGGCGTCCGCATTTTCATCAACCTGCTTCTGAAGATGCTTGGGATCACATTTTTTGTATATGTGATTCTGTATTTCACTCCGGGAAGCTTGAAAATGAGAGTGGTGCAGGTCGAAGGACAGGTGCAGGTCGTGGGAGGGGACGGAACTCCTGAGGCCGCCAAAACGGAAAGGGAGCTTTTCGTCGGGGATGAGGTTCGAGTCATCCAGGGGAAGGCTGCACTAGTATATCAGACCAGCGGATGCGGAGATACAGTAAAGGTTGTATCAGGGGGAAAGTTCTCAGTGGGAAATATAGGGCAACTTTTTGACACCTACTCATCCTGGTTGGTTGGGGCGATAAAAGGAGACATGGGGTATCATATAAGCGAACCAGTCATCGAAAGGCTATCGGGTTCAATCCCCCGGACTCTGCGTTTAGTCGGCGGTTCCCTGGCAATCTCTTTGATCCTGGCGCTGGCGATGGCTCTGTATTCGCTCAAGAGAGGACGCAGTCCCCTGGCACAGGGGGTGATTTCATTCGCCAACTTGATTTCGGGAGTGCCTCTCATCGTGCTCTCACTTGCCATGCAAGAAGTCTGGCCCATCGCCAATAAGGACTTTTCAATCTGTTTGCCTTTGGTGCTGGCGGTGGGAAACGGAACCTTAATGGACTACTTTGCCGTGTTGCGCGAACAGATCAATCGGGCGATTCACCAGGACTATGTCGGGGCGGCACTGGGCCGAGGGGCCAACGCCTTCCACCATGCCACAATTTACGAGATCTCTTTGGGTATCGTCGAAGCGACCAGTTCGAGAATCCCCACTCTGGTGGGAGGTACCATCATTGTTGAGGTGATGTTCGCTTATAACGGTTTGGGAAACGATATCGTTGAGGCTATTGCAAAACGCAGTTTCGAGTTGATAATGGGAGTGACCACAGCAGTAGCAGTGCTTTTGATTCTGGTGACGGAAGTGACGGATTTTCTGCGGCACAAATTAGATCCAAGGTTAATGCACTGAAAATGGCTAAAGATACTTCGGGAAGACGCTTTCGCCAGGTGGCGCTTGTGCAGAAAGAGTCCGCCTGGCGCCGGCTTCGGGCGTTAGGGATCTGCAGGATGGTGTTTGTCGGTTTTTTTGTTCTGTTTTACGGCCTGTTTCTGGGTTTCTTTGTGTTCGGGAATGCCGATCCCCATCAAAGACATCGGTTTGAACAACAGGAGAGTGAAGAAGCCGCACTGTCGTTGATGATGGGACCGCCGGACCCTGTTCGTTCGGAGATGATGAAATATCAGCCGGTGAGTGCCGAGCACTGGCTGGGAACCGACCAACGTGGGAGAGATCTTTTTACGCGACTCTCCTACGGCGCGTGGACCAGCCTCGTAACCGGATGCATCGGCCTGGTCACCTTTCTGCTGGCCGGTATCAGTTTTGGAGTAGCCTCAGGCTATTTCAAGGGGAGATGGCGTTCCGTCATAATCTATCTGTTCAATCTGGTAAACACCTTCCCCATCCTTTTGCTTCTATTTCTGGCTGTGATCGTCATCGACAGGCTTTTCGAAGATGAGCTATCCATGCGAATCTACATGCTTATGGCTGTTTTTGGTTTTTTTAGCAGTCCCAAGCTAGCCGAGTTGATTAGGGGAAAGATCGCATCGTTGAAGGAGACCGCTTTCATCAATGCTGCGGTCTCCCTGGGGTTGAGCCCGGTACAGATCATCTTCAAACACATTTTGTGGTACGAATGTCGCCCGATCATTCTGGTGCAGAGCGCCTATATGATGGGACAGGCAATTTTGGTAGAAACTACGTTGACTTACCTCAACTTTGGTCTGGAAGATCCACTGATTAGCTGGGGACTGATGCTGCGCACTATGGCTGGCGGCATCTCCACGGGAAAATTCCAGGTACTCGTGGTTATGGCGGTAATCGCTTTTTCTGTGTTTTTCTTTCACAATCTGGCGGCTTTGCTCAACGATCTTCTGGCATCCAGACAGAGAGATGTGGATTGAGGATGAACCTACTGGAGATAAAACGATTAAGGACTTATATAGAAACCGCGCGTGGTTTGGTGCGCTGTGTGGACGGCGTCGATCTCTCCCTTCCAAAGGGGGAGACATTGGGGTTGGTAGGCGAGAGTGGATGTGGTAAGACCATGACGGCCCGGTCGATAATCGGGATGGTAGACGACTTTCCAGGGGTTATTAGCGGAGAGATCTGGTTCCTGCCAAATGGCTCGGATGAACCGCTAAATCTTGCAGCCCCACTGCGAGATACTGTCAGGGTAAATGAGAATTCAGATGGGAAGATCACACCAGATGAGAAGATCGCACAACTCAGTAAGGACATGAAGCGATGGAGGCGGGAAACGAGCCAAATTTACAAAAGGCTTCGGGGCAAGAGGCTGGCGATCATCTTTCAAGACCCGTTGACCTCGCTCAATCCCTACTGGACCGTTGGAGCACAACTCGGCGAAGCCGTTAAAATTGGCTATGGTGGTTCGATCGATAAAAAGCAGCTGCATCGAGAAATCGGCGAGTGGTTCGAACGAGTTTTTCTACCCAGAGAGACTGCTTCCAAATATCCGCACCAGCTCAGCGGAGGAATGTGTCAGCGTATCATGATCGCCATCTCTCTGGCCAGCAAACCGGATTTGATTATCGCCGACGAACCCACTACTGGATTGGATGTGACCATACAGTCCCATATCATCGATCTATTCAAGGAATTAAAAGAGGAACAGGAGATCACTGTACTGCTTATCTCTCATGATATGGGACTGGTCGGGCAACTCGCAGACCAAATTGCCGTGATGTACTGCGGTCGAATCGTTGAGGTAGCCCCCAAAGATGAGATCTTGGATTTTGAATCGCCTGATCGACATCCCTATACCAAAGCTTTGCTCAATTCCATACCTAGTCTGGAGATATTGAGGAAGGAAGGGCGATTGCCCACCATCGAAAAAGAAGTGCCAGACCCGCTGAACCCTCCTCCGGGATGCGCATTCCATCCACGATGTCTCCACTGCAGTCAGGATAAAGAACAGATGTTGGAATGCAAACGCCAGATTCCGGGTATGACGCAGGTCAACGATAATCACTGGGTGAGATGTTTGAAAATTAACGGGCAATAATACGCGTGCGGCCGAGAGCATATACAGCCAAGAGACGAGATTGGAAGAGTTCTTCATATGAGTGATAACGGCCCCCGGGAACTGATACGCATCGAAAATTTAAGCAAGTATTATCTGCGTGCAGTCAGTGCTGAGAATCGTCGTTTTTGGAAGAGAAATAAGGGCGAACCATTCAAGGTTCTAGATCAAATTTCTCTGGAAATCTATCCAGGAGAGACCCTGGGGCTGGTTGGAGAGAGCGGGTGTGGGAAGACGACGTTGGGGCAAGTTCTGCTGCGTTTGGCGGATGAGATGGTTGAGGGAAAGGTTTTCTTTGATGGGCAGGATCTGTACGAATTGGACAAAAAAAACCTGCGCTACCTTCGCCGTCGGATGCAGATGATATTCCAGAACCCCTATGCTGCTCTGAACAACCACATGAAAGTAAAGGATATCATCGCCGAAGGAGTAAAGATAAAAAAAACGAGTTCCAAGGAGAAAATAAAAGAGCGCATCGGCGATTTGTTGGAACAGGTGAATTTCCCAAAACGGAAAATGAACTGCTATCCTTATCAGCTGAGTGGAGGAGAACGACGCCGGGTGGGAATCGCCCGGGTCCTGGCAGTGGAACCGAACTTCCTCATAGCAGATGAGCCGGTGGCTGCCCTGGATCTCTCCATCAAATCGCAGATCGTCAATCTGATTCAGGACTTGAAAAAGACGCATGGCTTGACACTGCTGTTCATCTCGCACGATATCGGTATGGTCAAGTATCTGAGCGATCGGGTCGCGGTGATGTATCTGGGAAAAATCGTAGAGAAAGGGGCCAATCGCGCTATACGTCCCAGACGCTGTTTGCACCCCTATACGTTCCAATTGTTACAGGCCGCACAGTTTATGTCGAATAATTGGGAAAATGGCTACTCGCTAGACCGAGGAAAAGGAGAACAGATCTGGGATGTCCCCCAGGATGAGATACCCACCGGTTGCCGCTACCATCCGCGCTGTGCTCTGTATCTGGAGAAAAACGAACCGATGGACTGTAAGACCAAAGACCCCGAACTCCAAATGATCGATGCTTTTTATGGAGAACCCCATTGGGTAGCCTGTCACTTCCCTGGAGAAATAAACCCCATCGTGCAGGAGGAGGGAAGAAGATGAGGATAGCCATTCTTTTACTGTGCGCCTTGCTGAAGCTGAGTATGGGCACTCCCTGCAGCGCACAAGGCGGAATAGTGCAGATGGAACTGCAGGGGGGGGAAAAGCTGTATGGGAAAAAGAAATATCAGGATGCCGAAGGGAAATTCAAACAGGTGCTCCGGGTCACGCGAAATCGAAACTCTCGAGCACATTATTTCCTGGCGCGGATATACCTGGAAGCTAAAGCGTTACGGGATACTAGCAAGGCACAAAACCACTACCAGAAAGCGAAGAGATACCGGATAAAATTCGAGGGGCAGATTGAGAGGATTGCCGTCCTCGAAAAAGGAAAAATAGAGAAAGACAGACCCTCGATCGAAGAGCTGGGGGCCCTGGCAGGCGGGTCGATTGAGAATGAAGAGGCCGGAGAAGGTGGGGGAGAAGAAATATTGGTGATGGAAAGCGATGCAAAAACTAGCAGTGCGCTGGTAGGAGGATCAGAACCTCCTGATGTGGATCTTCCACTTTCCCAAGAGGAGCCTATTCCCCCTGATCAGAAAAGTCAGGGAGCTGTCGTTCCTGCTTATGAGGCAGAGGAGGGAATGGCTTCTTCTGCCGACGAAGCGACGGATGGATTACAGGAGGATGAAGTCCGTACTACCGCTGATTTTGGAGGTGAGGAGGAAGGTACTGAGAGAGAGGAGAAGCGGATTGTCAGCACGATACGGGCAAGGGAGAAGGATCAGAGCCAAGAGCCAGTTCCTCTCGTTTCGGGAGAGAATTATCGGGAAAAAAATAAACGAGTAACCTTTGCCAGGGGAGAGAGCGAGATATCGGGGGTCGAGATTACTTCCGAGGATGCCGCCGCCAAATTGGAATCGGGATTAGGGGAGTGCCTGCGGCGGGAGAAAATGGGACTGCCACTCAATTTTGGGTGCAAGTATAGTATTCACGTTTTCCGGGTGGGGGCCCTTATGTGGCAGCGAAAGGTTGACAAAGGGCTCTATCCAGAGGCTGAGCAGTTCGCCCGGGACGTTATCCGGGTAGCGCCCAATTTTTGGGTAGGCTACTGGCTGATGGCTGTTACCTATCTGAAAAGAGGGGATCTCGTTTCAGTCGAGGACTGGTGGGAACGGGCGAAGAGAAGGGATTTCGTGGTCGTAAAAAACTACTACAACTTGGATCCATTCATCCTCGAGCCCAAAGAGGCTTTGTACAATTCTTTGTTGGCGGGACGCCGGTTGATGGATACAGATACAGAAGAGGAAAAAGACTGGATCGCGGCCGAGGAGGCCCTCATGGCCGTTCAGAATATCAACTTTACGACCAAAGATGACGATATCAAAAAAATGCTGGCCGAGGTTTATTTTCGGATTGGGGAAATCGCCTATCATCTCCAGGATTACGAGGTGGCCGTCCAGTATTTGAAATACGGGATGAGGCAGGGATACCGTCCGCGACATGCCGGGAGGCTGATTGAAGAAGCAGAAGAATGGGCCGTTTACGAGTGGCCTGTGGATCCCAGACCATTATCGGTACATCCTATCCAATTCCCCGAATTCCCCAGAGGGTTCGGGAGTGTCCATCTAAATCTTGGAGGAAGAGAATTTTTAGAAGTTCAGACGGAAATAAAGGAAGGTAAAACACAGGCGAAGTCTGCACAGGAACTGGATGCTCACATTTACGGAGTGGCTGGGGGGCGGGGGTACAAGATGGTTTTCGATATACGAAAGCAGCTGCGCAAGGCGGCGCTTCAGGGCGGGAGCGCAGTCCTGCTCATGGGAATTTTGTTAATGCTTTGAGCAACGTGGAGAGCACTGGATATGCGCTACAAGGCAATCGTCTTTCTGATCTGCATCGAAGCAATTGCAGGAGTCTTACCATGGAATCCGATTTATGCCCAGGATGAGTCTAAAACTCCCGCTGAGTTAGTTCAAGAAGGGATCTATACCCTGAAAATGAACCCTCTCAATTCGAGAGATGCTCAGCGTCTTTGGCGTCGGGCGTTAAGCACTGCCGAAGCGGACAGGGTAAACTCGTATCAGCGAGAGTGCATCGATGCCTATTTCTTTCTCGGTGAAAGCTACTACGAAGATGGCATGATGGCTCCGGCTGTCGCCTGTTTCGACAGCGTCCAGGCCTTAGCCAACCCGGGAGATGAAAACTTTCAGGGAGCGGAAAAAAAGCTGGCGGAGATTGATAGCTTGTTCAAAAGGCTGGTTATCAAAATCAGAAATCGCAAGGTGCCGCTGCTCTCTTTCGTGCAGGGGATAGAGATCGAATTCCGATTCCCCCAACACCTGACGCCGGTGCAGCAGAACAGGCTGCGAATTCTGCAAAGCGCGCAGGATCGAAGGCAGGATGAGCTGCAATTTATTGGCATCGATGAGGAGGATGGAAGCGCCTATATGGCGGTGGATTATTTCCCCTTGATAACGCTTCCGGGGCAGACACTGGGTTATTCGCTGATCGTGGATGGAAACAAAAGGTATCGTTTTAATTTTACTCCAGAAGCACAGGACACGGTAAAGATCATCTGGGAGGACGAGGGAGACTGGGAACTAGTGGAAAAGGTGCAGGGAGATATGGTCAAATTGGAACTCCCACTTGAATACAATTTCCAACCTGCTCAGGAGATGCCACGCGGCAAGTATTTCGCTGTGGAGATCGATTCGATCAGACATATCTACATATCGGCGGCGGGGAGCACGGAACTCCTCTTGAGTGATAGTCAGGACAAGAACTGGGAAAGATTATATCAAACGACACTTTTGGGCGCTACGGGATTGGCTGCCCTAATGGGGCTCCTGGGGGCGCGCTGAGTTCAGGAGATCGGGCTTGATGGATAGAAATGACGAAAAATGGAGCGGAAGGATGAGAGTAACGAGGAGAATCAAACGATTGTTCTACACTTACGGATGGTTTCTTTTTGTGGTAGTTCTGGGAATCGGGACTCCTGTTTCGGGGCAAGTATTTTCGATCGTAGAAGCGGAAGGGAAACCCAAACTGCGACGAATAACTAAGGCGGGAAGCACGGGGCAGGAGACGACCGAGAGTATCCACTATGTGAAACCGGCCTGGTCGCCCGACGGGAGATTTCTGGCTTTTGAGACACTGACGGACAAGCAAAGATTGCTCTTTGTGTACGGCGAAGAGGCGAAGAGGGCCTGCGAATTGACCTCTATGCAGGCAGCTGCCTCCAATCCCATGTTGCCTGATTTCGGGATAGCTCCCACAGCAAACTTCGATTTGACCTGGGCCTCGAGTAATCCCGGGCTATTCACTTTTGTGGGCAGTGGGAGTAAAGGTCATTTCGGTTTGTATTCCTCAAGGGTGGATTTGCTGAGAAATAAAATACAGGCTGTGGGAGATAACATACGTGGCGGGCAGGAGGGAACACCATACGTCGCCTTTCCGGATTACCATCCAGAGAAAGAGTTCCTGGTCTTCTGCCAGGGCAAAAAGGCCGATATAATGGAGGAGCCACGGCTGGATCTATACTGGCAGGACAACAATCGCCGGGCCAATCCTTTTACCGATATGGACAATTTGCCGCAGTTACAACCTTCGTTTTCTCCGGCCAGAGGTGGTGATGCAATCGTCTTCACAGGTATAGATGAAGGCAATAACGACATCTACAGGATGGATATTAGCGTCGAAATGCTCCCTGATTTTACCGATGTCAGCGTGATCGGTGGGGTGACGCGACTCACTTCCGGACCTTCCTCAGAAGGTAGAGCCAGATGGTCCCCCAACGGAGAGAAGATCGCTTTCCTATCGGATAAAGGGCAGAACAAAAACGAATGGGCTCTCTATGTGATCGATGCTGATGGGAAAAGCGCGCCGATTCATCTAGTAGATCGAGTGTTGGGCGAAGACTATCCCGAGTGGCACAAGGATGGGAAGCACATATTTTTCGTGAAGATTCTTGAAGAGAAGCAGAATCCGATTCAGTATGTCAATGTCGAAACCAGGCAAGTTGGAACTCTCATGACGGGTACCGCTCTGCATACCCATCTGGATATCGACGATAAATCTGGTGCGAA
>Ga0233431_1002585_pt1 | contig 24830 bp, 22 predicted proteins | sample SI_118_April2016_FD_179867 | JGI IMG/M metagenome (GOLD analysis project Ga0233431, IMG submission 179867) | Seawater microbial communities from Saanich Inlet, British Columbia, Canada - SI_118_April2016_200_MG | ecosystem: Environmental > Aquatic > Marine > Inlet | place: Canada: British...
TTCCGCACGTTATATTTTCCCGATACACGTTTCATACTGTCCATCCTTTGCAAAAGATTGAAGTCCGCCTTTCTCAATATGGAGCATTGTTTCTCCGACGTCAAGCCAAAACCTTCCTGTGCGTGGCCTGATTCTAATACGGCATTTTCATTGTAATCACGAAATATTATTTAGGATAATTAGTCTTCAACGTGACCGTTATGTATCCCTAATTATCGCCGTATTTATGAAACACATATAGTCCCACCGGCAAAAATAGTGATCCCGCTATCAGCGGTAAATACACATTTACTACAAATGTTAGATTATCAAACGCTTGCGCGCTCCTCGCGAATTCGTCAGTTAAAACACTATGAGTGTATATCCTGATTATAATCCTGTAAATAAACTCGTATAGTACTATGAATCCACCGAAAATCAAGACCATGCTTATGACCCGATATCGTTTCATGGCGCTCAAAATCCCGACAGTTGCAGCGGCAATACACAGCTTTGCGTAACTGACCGAGATAAACCGAAACGCAATCATTTTCGTGTCGTCAAAGTGGTAGTTCTTCGGATCGGCGATAACGGTCACTCTCAGCTCTATGATATAGTTGCACAATCCCAGCACAAGTGCCACGGCAGCGGCGACACTGAACATCGCCAGCAGCTTATTGATCATGAACGCATACCGCGGAACCGGAAACGAAAGCAACTGGTGCGAGGTATTGTTCATCTTTTCTTCATAGAACGAGTAAATGAGCAGACCCGGGAATATCAGCATATTAAGCATGACCATAACCTGCAGAATATTTCTGTAGTAATACAAGTTTTTTGGTGTCTGCGATACGTCGATAACAAGAAAAAACATGACGAAAAACAGATAGGTTCCCGAAAGTATTATAAACGGCCCCCGGAGCGCTTTGAGTTCTTTGAGATAAAGCGGCAGATACTTTTTTAACATATTCATATGCAATCCATTTCATTATAAGTTTATATGGGCTTTCCCCAAATTATCCATTATCAAACCTCGCTGAATCTCTCGAACAGATAAAAGCCCAGATATATACATGCAATGCCGGAAAGAAGCAATACCGCATCATGCATTGCCGAAATCAGATATATCGACAACAGAAAATGGCTTTGGGCGAAATCCCGAATGGCATATATAATCACCGCTTCGTACGTCCTGATTAAAAACGGCGTGATGACAAAAATATACACGGCGTTAAGCGCAATGAAAACAACCGTTCCCGCGACAAGACGATATCGTTTCAATGCCTGCACGCATCCTGTGACAATACTCGCAATACCCATCAGCACGAAAAGATTTCCGACATTTTGAAAATAACGATTATATATATTGTATAAATGCTGCATCAACGGAATGGGGCCTGAAGAATATCTATAGGGGAAATACGTTGAACGAATTACTCCCTCAAATGAGGCAAAAATCATCCATCCTATTAGCCAGATCACACCCAGCGTCAGCACCGCCGCCATCTTGCTTTTTACATGTACACTATTCCGCCGGGGAAGAGAATAGAGCTGGTAATTCGTTCGCGCCGTTTCCTCCGAAAACCACGAATACAAAAACAAAAAAGGAAAAATGAATAAGGATGTATACCGGATTAAGCGTGTTATTCCAAAAACAAGACTGTTCCGGCCATAAATAGTCGATTCCGTGAAAATTATATGAAAAAACTGAGTGTCGATCAGATAGATTATGTATCCTGCCTGAATCGCCAGCAGCACGAGAAAAAACTTGTAGAGTTTTTTCATGTCTTTTACATACAATTTTCCAAACGATCGAATTTTCATCCTGCGATCTCCTCAAAAATTCCAACAAGCGATGTCCCTTTTTCCTCGCGCAGCTTATCGGCGGATCCGGATAAAACGATCTTACCCTTTTTCATGTAGATCACATCCTCGAGCAGTTCCTCCACCTCGCTGACCATGTGTGTGGACATGATAATGGTCTGCTCGCCGAACCTGAATTCTCCGAACAGTGTGTTGATTATCCTGTTGCGAGCCGGAGGATCGATCCCTCCGAGCGGCTCGTCCATCAGCACCAGTTCGGCGGGCCAGGAGAACGCGAACACGATCTTGAGTTTCGCCTGCTGCCCCTTTGAGAGCGTACCGATCTTCACATTATCCTCGATCGAAAGAAAGCTCATAAGTTCGCGCGATTTATCCATATCCCAGCCGGGATAGAACTCTGCGAGAAATTCAAGCTGCTCCATGACTCGCATCCATCCATAGAACGGATTTACCTCCGGCAGGAACGCCGTGACCTTTCTCGTCTCATATCCCACAGGCTTTCCCATCACCGTCGCTGTCCCGTTCGTCGGCCGCGTGATGCTCGCGAGAATGCGGAAAAGCGTGCTTTTCCCGGCGCCGTTTTCGCCGAGTACGCCAAGCACCTTGCCCTTTTCCACACCGAACGATACGCCGTTGAGCGCCCATATCCCCGGATATTTTTTCCGGATATCATTTACCTGAACGAGCATCACACCCTCCCTTTCAAAATTTATATATTTTCATTTTCAGCATTATCAGATAATTCGATCCCGATCCTATCGATGATCTTCTTCCTCACGTCCGCATTCAGATTCAGCCCGCCGATTTCACGAAGGAACCGTTCGGCTGCATCATCCGCGAGCCTGATCCGCTCCTCCGCCACACGGGTTGTATCCTCGGTGACAAACGATCCCTGTCCGCGCCTGGTAAAAATGAATCCGTCGCGCTCGAGCTCCATATAGACACGGGCGATGGTATTAGGATTGACCTCCGTTTCGCGGGCAAGCTCCCGGACGCTGGGAAGTTTTTCACCGGATTTATACTGTCCACGGACAGCACGTTTTTTGATCTCCTCCATGATCTGGATATATATCGGTCTGGTCGGATCTAATTTTACTTTCATTTCATTGCCTCGTCCTTGCGCTGTTACTGTAGTAGTGTACTATACAAGTAGTACACTTTGCCCGAATTTGTCAAGTACTTTTTTTAAATAAAATGTAATGTCTGCATAAATATTTAATTATTCTATGTATTACAGGACATTTATTTTGTACATTACTTACGTGAAATAAGAATATTAATCGAATAATCGCTGATCGCACTTCAGCTGAACATTCAAAAGGATCCGGCTTTGGAAAATCTCGGAATATGGTCGCTTTTGCCTCCGGTTACCGCAATTATTCTTGCGTTTGCAACCCGTCAGGTATTGCCCTCCCTGTTCGCAAGCATATGGCTCGGTGCGACAATGATATGCGGATTCAATCCGGTCGCCGGATTTTCGCTTATGGCCCGTGAATATATCGTCGGTTCGATCGCCGATCCCTGGAACGCCACGATTCTCACAGTCTGCATAACCCTCGGCGGACTGATCGGCATAATCACGAAATCCGGCGGTGTGAAAGCTGTTGCCGAGAAACTCGCGAAGAAATCGAAATCGCCCCGCGGCGGTCAATTCGCTACGGCGATTCTCGGGCTCCTGATATTTTTTGACGATTACGCCAACACGCTTCTTGTGGGAAACACGATGCGTCCGGTGACCGACAGGTTAAAAATATCGCGCGAAAAACTGGCATACATCTGCGACTCCACAGCGGCGCCCGTTGCGAGCATTGCGCTTGTATCGACATGGGCGACATACGAAATGGGTCTCATACGGGATGTATTTTCAACAATGGGCACCGATATAAATGTCTATGAGGCGTTTTTAAAATCCATCCCCTACCGGTTCTACAGCATAATCAGCCTGTTCATCGTATTCACTGTCATTTTGACGGGGCGTGATTTCGGTCCGATGTACAAAGCCGAACGCCGCGCCCGAACAACAGGGAAACTCAACGCGGACGGCGCTGTGCCGTTATTATCGGGCGATCTGACCGAGATGAAGATCAAGAACGGTATTCCGCTGAGATGGTATAACGCGTTTATTCCGCTGTTCACTGTTGTGGCTGTCGTAATGATCGGATTATATATCACGGGATACCAGAAACTCGCCGAAAGCGGAACCCCGCCGTCGCCGTCCATGTTCAGGGAGATCATCGGAAATGCCAGCGGAGCAGTCGCCATGCTCTGGGCGGTCATCACAGGCTCTCTTGTTGCCGCCGCGCTGACAATATCACAAAAAGTTCTCACGCTCAAAGATGCTGTCGACGGATGGATAAGCGGCGCAAAATCGATGATGATCGCCGCAATGATACTGATACTTGCGTGGGGAATCGGACATGTCTGCAAAGATGCGGGAACAGCGGCATATCTCGTGGGCGCGCTCGAAAGCAAAGTTCAGCCGGCATACATTCCGATAGCATCATTCGGCCTCGGCTGCGTCATAGCCTTTGCGACCGGGACGGCATACGGCACCTCCGCAATACTCATGCCCGTTGCGGTTCCGCTTGTGCACGGATTAAGCGGCGGCGAGGCGGGAAGCCTTTTGTTTGCGACAATCGGAGCGATCTTCACTGGCGCAGTATTCGGTGACCACTGCTCGCCGATTTCCGATACGACGATCATGTCCTCTATGGCAAGCGGCGCAGATCACCTGGATCATGTTTCGACCCAGATACCCTACGCCATGACAGCTGCGGCAATTGCGGTTGCGGTTGGTTTTCTTCCGGCGGCATACCATATAAATCCCTTCATTTCAATACTTGCCGGTATGGCTGCGGCATTTCTGATCATCCGAATCTTCGGACGCAGAGCGTCTCCTAAAGTCTGAGAGAATTGTGCAGATTGTCCGCTGTAAAACCATAAAACGGTTTTACGCTTTTATTGTGGGATTAATCGGGATTTCGTAGGGGCATACCCCTGTGTTTGCCCTTTTGCAGCCTGCCCGCTTTACGCTTATTCTGCGGGATCAATCTGTGCCTGATTTTAAATCATCGTTTAAGCGCATGAATATACACTCCATCGACCGTCATCCGCCTGTTCAATTCCACCATCTCAGATTCATTATAGACAATAACGAAATAATCGCTGGGATCGATCTCATTCAGTTTGAGACAGCCCCGGAGCCGCCACTCACACTCTTTTGTCCACTCGCCCTTTTCGCCGGGAGACTGAACGTACAGCCGCTCGCCTGAATATTCCGGGCAGGGTTTTTCGTAGTGAATTTCGTGGGCGCCGAGAGCGGATAAAACATCCTGTTTGACAGCTATACCGTACGGTTCAAAACTATACCGCACATACCGTTTCCGCCATCTCATAAGCTGCACCGCCTCTTCAGCCGAAAGCGATGTAAACGACACCGCGCATGCCCCGTCCGGAATATTCCACGATGAACAGCGAATCACGCGTTCCGATACAATGTGCAGTACCGTTTCTTTTGCGTTTCGCACGTATATGTCCGGAATTTTACACAGGTCCCGAATATACTTCCGCGCATTTTCTCCCGGCCATTTGCCCTGTGACGTTCGTGTCCAGTGAACCAGCCATTTGCCCTCAGGAAATGGATTGACCGCTCCGCCGGAAAAATCATACGCGGGGATCCGCTGTATTTCCTGCTCACGGCGCCAGGGAATTCTAAAATTATTGTTGATTTTATGTTCGATCCCGGGCTCAGCCATCAAGCGCTCAAGTTTGCCGTCCGGATTAATCGATACGGGATATATTATATCGGCGGCATGAACCGCAAACCTGTCCCTCGAAACCCACAATTTTTTCGGACTGGGGCCGGGAGTTTCACCGAGAAAAACAGGGGCAGTCCTTTTCGGATCAAGCGCATACTCCTCAAGCAGGCTGTCAAACACGGTGCTGCCTTCACGGTCGTGCTTCGATTTCACAATGAGTTTAATGTCCATATGCCGTTCGGCGGCAAGAGAGGTCACAAGATCCCACATAAATGGATCGGTGCTCGAAACCAGGGTTACATCTTTGTCCGCAAGATAGTGCACGGCATTTATCGTTGCCCGTATCCACTGATCAGCTCCGACAGGATATTTACTTTGTGCGGAATTGAGAATGAGAACGTGCGGTTTCTTTATAATGGCGGACTCTCGGGAAGGTGTTCGGTAAAAGGCATGCGGGAAAATTCAGTGCTTCGGTATCACAAACATATTTTAAAGAGTTCCCGGTTCCTTCGGAGTTTCAAGGCCGGATTTAATGAAAGTTCCGGTATCTTCGGTCAACTCATCCTGTTTGTCCGGTTTGGCAGGATCGAATGCTTTATAATCGGAAATACCTTTTTTCATTAATGCGCTTCCGCCGGACAAATTTCCGGGCGCGGCTATTTTTGATGCGGACAAGAGACCTCCACCCGATGGTTTCGAGGAGGCGCCGGCTAAAAGTCCCGAACCGGAACTCAGCGGCCCCGGACTCTTTTTGGCCGATAGCGAGTTTGCACCGTAGGCAACTGCTGCCCGTTTCGGAATCGCATTTCCGCCGGCAAGAAAACCCGGTTTGGAGGATGTTTTTGATGTTCCGGCAAATGAGGACGATGTGCGCAGTATTGACGGCCCGAAGGAACTGCTTATCGATTTCGTGCTTATTGACCGGTCGACGGTTCCGCCCGTGTTCCGGGAACTACGTTTGTAAACGTCAATCCCCTTCTTCAAATTTCCAGAAACCGGCGCTGACGGAGCGGATGTGTTCGCACGGATGCCGAACGTGGCATTATCACGGGCAACATTCGAGGGTTTTAACACGGCTGTATCCGTATCGGCGGACGACAATTGCTGACCGCGCTGCACGTTGCCCTTTGTAAAACGGCCGAAACCGTACGGGTCATTTTCTTTAACCGTATTATTTTTATAATACTTATTTATGGTATTATCAGCCACGACTATCTCCCAAAACCTTTATCGTATTATAGTAAAAATCACGCTTTTTTCGTCATTTGTCAAGCCCATTTTTGACCATGACGTAAGCTCCTGTAATATCTCGTATTATAATATTTTATTTTTATGTGCATTTTCACGATACTTTTTTACTCAGTTCAAAGAATCGGTAAAATATTACCACATTATACGAGGTCATGCTCAAAAATATATGTGCAGTATCGAAATAAATGCTTGACTTGCTTTAATAATATGTATTTTTTGTAGTAATTGGTGTGATGTGCTTCACATCGAATTATTCGCCCTGCCTATATATTCTGATATATCATTAATCACGGGAAAAAATTATGGAAGATCAAAAGAAAATCGAGGACTTTGAAACCTGGTACGAAAAAGTCGCACAGATGATCGATAAGCACAGATTTATTTTCAGCATGAGCGATCCCGAAAAAAATCCGGTGAATTTCATGGTCCGCGTGACAAGAAAAGTTGCCGAATTTTCCGGCGAGTGCGAGGAATGCGAGGGCTACAAAGATACGATCTATACCATCGCCGAGGGCCTTGAAACGCTGCCAGATCTTCCCCCCGAAAAACGCAAACGGCCGTTTCTAAAGCTGAAACCCATCGTCAAACATCTCCAGAAAGTGCACGGGCTTGCCGCGCCGAATCAGTATGCCTCTGCAGGACTGGCGTTCGGACTTGCCGGCGGCGCCGTGATCGGAATCGTGGCAGGCACAGTTGTGGGCCAGACGGGCATCGGACTCATTGCAGGCATTGCGATCGGTATCGGCCTCGGTATGTCGCAGGGTTATGCTAAGGATCAAAAAGCAAAAGAACAAGGGAAGATAATTTAGAGTTTTATAATTATCCTTGACAGAAAGTGTTAATATATTTATAGTAATTAAGCCAGATCTGAGAATCAAGTCTCTTTATGGAGTAAAAAGGAGGATGTTATGAGAAATTGCATCTTTTTTTTGTTTATTTTTCTGTTCATTTCTATATGTAATAATACTCAAGCACGAATCAATGAAACTACCCAACAATGCCAAGACAGATATGGTAAACCATTATCTGTCAAAGATAATATTGCAGGTTACAAAAAAAGTGGCCTTCTAATAATGATACAGTTTTATGATGGAAAGGCAGAGATGATAATGTTTCGGAAAGCTGAGAAGAACATTCTCGGCACTCCGGAAGAATTGTCTGAAAATGAAATTCAAGCTCTTTTAAATGCAAATAGTAATAAAAAAGTCTGGAAAGAGCGAAACTCAATTTCATTGAATAAAGAGTGGGAAACCGAAGATGGTCAAGTTTTAGCTCAGTATGATATTATGGAAAATGTACTATATATCTCAACAAAGGACACTCTTGATCGCGCGGAAGAAGAAAAAAAAGCTGCCGAAGAAGAAAAACTTAAGGATTTTTGAATAATTTTATATAAAAAGAATAAAACTTAAATTTAGTTTCTGAGGATACTATGAATCATACAAAGAAATTTAATCCTTTCAAACCTAATCATCCCATTCACTCTGATTTATTTTCAGGTCGTATTCCAGAGATTAAAAAAATTAACAGCCTTCTGTCAATGATCAAGTCCGGGAATCCTTCAAATTTATTAATTATTGGTGAACGTGGAATAGGTAAAACTTCTCTTTTATTATTAATTAATGCTCTTGCAAGAGGAAAAATAAATTTAACGAACGAAGAATCATATAACTATTTGACAATTCAATTTAATCTTGATGAAAATATGAATCAATTGGGATTAATAAAAAAAATTAATAGAGCTCTACAGCGAAATCTTAATAAAGAAGAGGGTGCAGTTGCTTTTATAAAAAAAACATGGGATTTTCTAAAACGTATTGAAATAGCAGACTCAAGACTTCGAGATAAAGAATGTTCTATAGATTCTGTTGAAATTTTTGATGATTTTGTTTATTCCTTGTCAGATACAGTTAATACATTTACATCAGAATCTCTTTTAAGTGAAAACGGCTTAAAATCTAAAAAAGATGGAATTCTTATTCTCATAGATGAAGTGGACAATGCTTCTTCAGAACTAAACTTGGGCACATTTCTGAAAAATTTATCCGAATCTTTATTGATTGAAGGTTGTAGTAATATTCAATTTGTTTTGTCTGGTCTACCAAAAATAAGACAAATTTTGAGTTCTTCACACCAATCATCTCTACGTCTTTTTGAAGAAATGGAGCTTTTACCATTAGAAACAGAGGATATTGCATCTATTTTCAGAAAAGGGCTGAAAACAGTTAATGATAAGTTAGAAGCTGAGAAATACTCATTTTCTCCAAAAGCATTAGATTTAATGGTTAACGTTTCTGAAGGGTACCCTCATTTTATTCAACAAATTGGTTACTCGGTTTTTGAAATAAACACTGATGATGAAATAAACTTAACTACTGCCACTGAAGCAACTTTTGGTGAAGGTGGTGCCATAGAATTGATTGGCACACGATACTATTATGATATGTATTACAATCAGATTAAAGAAGATTCTTATCGGGAGATTCTTCAGATTATGGCAAATAAATTAGGGGATTGGGTATCTCGCCAAGAAATATTATCCGATTTCTCTAAATCTTCGAATATATTAGACAATGGCATTAAAGCTTTAAAAAAACGAAATATTATTCTTTCAAAAACTGGTTCTCGAGGTTGGTATAAACTTCAATGGATGGGTTTTGGATTTTGGATAATATTCGTCACGAGCAAAAACACACCTCTAGAGGAATAAATACATTATTTTTATAAAACTGTGATGTTTTTGAATACACCACCCTTATATCCATTTATTCCTCAAATAATTTGTCCTTCCCTCAGAATTTTTGTATCTTCAAATAATTAATTCATCAACACCGAAATAATTACTTTTAGGGATAAAAATGTCCAACGTCTCACTCAGCCTCTTCGATATATGCGTGTTTGTGTGTTATTTCATATTCATTGTCTCGTTCGGCCTGTTCATGGCGCGGAAAGAGAAGAACACCACAAAGGACTATTTTCTCGCGGGCGACCGTCTGCCGTGGTATGTCATCGGCTCTTCGCTCACGGCCTCGAACATTTCGGCGGAGCATTTTGTGGGGATGATCGGCTCGGCGTATGCGGCGGGACTTGTCGTGGGCAATATGGAATGGGGCAATTTCATCACCTATACGCTCCTTGTGTGGGTATTTCTGCCGTATTACATGCGCGGCGGGCTGTATACCATGCCGGAATTTTTGGAGAACCGGTTCAACAAGACCACACGCTATTTCTACGCGGTGACGACGCTTCTCACATACATCCTCGGATTTATCGCGGCGATCCTCTATGCGGGCGCGCTGGTGCTCGAGGCGCTGTTCGGGATACCGCTCTATGCGGGCGTGTTGCTTATTGCGTTCACCACGTCGATCTATACGGTGTACGGCGGGCTCATGTCTGTGGTGTGGGCTGAATTCGTGCAGTGTATCGTGCTGTTCGCGGGCGGGATAATCGTGACCGCGTACGGCCTTGCCCGAGTGGGCGGGATCGGGCCGCTGATCGCCGAATTCCCCGAGAAATTCTACATGGCCTATCCTGCGACCGATCCGAACTTCCCGTTTGCCGGCATGGTGGGAACCGTGCTGTCGGTGAGCATGTGGTACGTTTGCACCAATCAGTTCATGGTACAGCGTTGTCTCGGAGCGAGAAGCGAATGGGACGCCCGAATGGGAGGCATCATGGCGGGATATTATAAGCTGGTGCTGCCGATTATCATCTGCCTTCCCGGGATCATCGCGTTTAAAGTGCTCGGGCCGGGGCTCGATCCGAATCATGTGTTTCCGCTTCTCGTGGCGGAGCTGATCCCTGTCGGGCTCATCGGGCTCATCATGGCGGGGCTGGCGTCCGCGATCATGTCGACCGTATCGTCCACGCTGAACGCCGCAAGCACGGTCGTCACCATGGACCTGCTCAATCCCCTCGTGTTCAAAGGCGCGTCCGAGAAAAAACTTGTACTTTCGGGGCGGCTTTCGAGCATCTTCATGATGGTGTTCTCCATCGGCGTCGCACTCTGGTTCTGCATCGAACGCGGGCAAGTCTTCCTTATTATCCAGAATATTTACAGCTATTTCGCCGCACCGGTTGCGGCACTGTTCCTCCTCGGCATTTTCTGGAAAGGCGCCACGCCGACCGCCGCCACTGTCACATTCATCTCGGGATTTACGCTCAACGAGATCATGGACAGAGTGATTTTCAAAATCGCGCCGTTCTCCAGTTACGACAGTTTTTACAACCGCGCCACAATGGTCTTCATCTTTTCTCTTCTCATCATGTTCGCCGTGTCGTTATTCACGAAAAAATCCGATCCCGCGGTCACGGATTCCATTTGCTGGCGCGTGTCAGACATGAAACTTCGCGGTGACGGGAAATCCGCTCACGGCACCCGAAGCCTCGCTATCTTCTGGTTTTTCATGGTCGCCTCGATCATGAGTGTGTATGCCGCGCTGTTTATGCTGCAAATAGCTACACAGCACTGACCGATTGATCTCGCATAATCAGCTCAAAGTCGCGAAGCATCTTTGAGCGGTCAAACTGCACATCACTATCAGACTTGTGCCCGGGTCACTGACCCTGCCCTTTCTTTGGTTCGTTTCTTTGGGCACGCAAAGAAATGAACATGCTCGTTAACGTACAAAAAGCCTTGCTAATCCGCACTCAAATTCATATTCTTAGAATTCACAGTAAATGTATTATCCCATACGAAATAATCCCCAGGAGACATAAATGATTTCAAATGTTAAGCGCACTTTTTTCATTTTTTTTATCACATTGGCGCTCGTCATTACATCGGGTTGCGGAGAAAATGGGCCAAAAAAAATAAAGATCGGATTTCTGGTGAGCAATCCCGAGCAGACATGGTTTCAGAATGAATGGAAATACGCTCAGGAATGTGCCGACAAATACGGATTCGACCTTGTCAAAATCGGCGCCACGGACGGCGGCAAGGTCCTTTCCGCGATTGATAATCTCGCCGCACAGGGCGCACAGGGATTTGTCATTTGCCCGATCGATGTCAGACTGGGGCCTGCCGTAGTTGCGCGCGCGAATTCGTATAAGATGAAAGTATTCACTGTCGACGACCGTTTTATCGACAGCGACGGAAATTTCCTCGATGTGCCGTATATGGGAATTTCGGCATCCAAAATCGGCAGGTCTGTTGGTTTCGCGCTGTATGAGGAGCTTACCCGCCGCGGATGGGACATGGAAAACACCGGGCTTTTGGTAGTCACATTCGACGAGCTTGACACCGCTTTTAACAGAACCGAGGGCGCAATCTCCGCGTTGACCGAGTCTGGATTTCCGGCGAATAATGTATTTCGGGCGCCTCAGAAACATACCGATGTCCCGAGCGCGTTCGACGCCGCCGATATCATGCTGACCCGACAGCCGGCGATAAAGAGATGGCTTGCCTGCGCGATAAACGACGAGGGTGTTTTGGGTGCGGTGAGGGCGCTTGAAAACCGCGGATTCGACGCTGAGACGGTCATCGGAATCGGCATCGGAGGCGGCGTATCAAAATCAGAGTTCGAAAAAGACGAACCGACCGGCTTTTTTGCAACGTGCCTTCTCAATCCGTATCGTCACGGCTACGAGACCGCCGAACTACTGTTTAAATGGATCCGGGACGGTGTCGAACCGCCGAAAGAAACCCATACCGAGGGAACGATCATCACCCGCGAATCCCGTGATCGTATAATGAAAGAGCTGCGTCTGGCCGATTGATTTCTTTCTACACCGTACATATTGTATTACATATTACAACTGCGACACAGTCATAAATATATTGGATAAAAAGTGGATCAGGCATACTTAGAATTCGACTCGATACATAAATCTTTTCCCGGCGTTCGCGCACTGAATAACGTCTCGTTCGGTGTCAATGAGGGATCGGTTCATGCGCTTATCGGCGAGAACGGCGCAGGAAAATCCACGCTGCTCAACATCCTGTCCGGCGTGTACAATATGGACTCCGGCGCCATCCGTATAAACGGCGAATCCGTTTGTTTCCGGGATACTCACGAGGCAATTGCGGCGGGCGTTGCAGTGATATATCAGGAGCTGCACCTTGTGCCGGAGATGAGTGTCGCGGAAAATCTCATGCTCGGACACCTGCCGAACCGTTTCGGAGTGATCAACGGCAAAGAACTGCGTGACGCGGTGCTGAAAGAGCTTGCCTTTCTCGGTGAGGATATTGATCCGTCCGCAAAAGTCGGCTCTCTTCCGATCGCCCAGCGCCAGATGATCGAGATCGCAAAGGCCCTCATGCGCGACGCAAAGATCATCGCGTTCGACGAACCCACAAGCAGCCTCGCGGACCGTGAGGTGAATAAACTGTTCTCCATCATCCGCGATCTGAAAAAACGTGGAAAGATCATCATTTACGTGTCGCACCGTCTCGGTGAGATATTTGAAATTTGCGACTCGGTAACGGTTTTCAGGGACGGCAGCGTTGTTGAAACGTGCGAGGATTTTTCCACGGTCGATGCGGACTACCTTATCTCGCACATGGTCGGGAGGTCGATCTCCGATATTTATAACTATTCCAGGCGCACATTCGGCGGCACAGCGCTCGAAGTCGAAAATATTACCGGACGCGGACTGTCGGAGCCCGCAAATCTGACAGTGTCGAAAGGTGAGATCGTTGGCATATTCGGCCTTGTCGGCGCGGGACGGTCCGAGCTTATGAAACTTATATACGGCGCAGAAAAAAAACGCTCGGGCACGGTCAGGATCCACGGCGAATCAGGAGGCACGGACGACCCCATGTCCGCAATCGACAGCGGACTCGTCTTTATACCCGAGGACAGAAAAAACGACGGCATTATTCCGAGCGGTTCGGTGTGCGAAAACATAAACATTTCGGTCAGGCGGCTGAAATCACGTTTCGGTATAGTAAATCAAAAATGGGAGACCGCAAATTCAGAAAATTTTATCGGTAAGCTCGATATCAAAACGCCGTCACGGCTACAGGCCATTGAAAATCTCTCGGGCGGCAACCAGCAGAAAGTGATCCTCGCGAGATGGCTTTCCGGGGACATAAAAGTGCTGTTTTTGGACGAACCCACCCGCGGGATCGATGTCGGGGTAAAAAGTGAGATATACGCCATTATCAATCAATTGGCGTCCGGGGGGATCGGAGTGGTGGTGGTTTCGAGTGAGCTTCCCGAAATCCTCGGAATTTCCGACAGAATAATTGTGATGCGCCAGGGTACGATCGTGTCATCGCTTGACCGCGAGGAGGCAACAGAAGAGAAGCTGCTAAATCTCGCGCTGCCCGAGGAATAATGTGTTATTAAGATTTTTCAAGTTTTTTCGTTAAACGGAGGACAGGGCTATTTCTATCGATATAAAAAAGATCACACGAGATATATGGAACAACGCGAGCATTCTAATAATTTTCATTCTGCTGTTCACAGTGCTTGCGATCTTTGTGCCGTTCTTTTTCACATGGGTAAATATGGTCGGGCTCGCGCTGTCGGTTGCGACAGTCGGCATGATCGCGTGCACCATGCTGTTCTGTCTCGCATCCGGCGATTTCGATCTGTCCGTCGAATCCATCGTCGCATTCACCGGAGTGCTGACCGCGGTTGTCATTAACGCCACAGGAAGCATTACGATCGGTATTTCGGCGGGCCTTCTCGCCGCAGGGTTTGCCGGGCTGACAAACGGAGTCATCATCGCCAAACTGAAAATCAACGCCCTCATAACAACCCTCGCGACAATGCAGATCATGCGCGGACTCGGTTTCATCGTGTCCGGCGGCACTGCGGTCGGTATCAAAGCGCCGGGATTCTTTCTGCTCGGTTCGGGCAGCCTGATCGGCATCCCAACGCCGGTATGGATAACGATAATCTGTTTCAGCGTGTTCGGTTTTCTGCTCAACAAAACAACTTACGGCAGAAACACGCTCGCGATCGGCGGGAACAAAGAGGCCGCACGCCTTGCGGGCATTCCGGTCGACCGTATCAAAATTATAATTTTCGCTACACAGGGGCTCATGGCCGGTCTTGCGGGGATCGTGCTCGCCTCGAGAATGACCAGCGGGCAGCCGAACTCTTCGGCGGGACTTTCGCTCGATATTATCTCGGCGTGCGTTCTCGGCGGCGTATCGCTTTCGGGCGGCGTGGGAACCATTGTCGGAATGATCGTGGGCGTCCTTATTATGGGCACGGTACAGAATGCGATGAACCTTATGAATATCCCCACATTTTACCAGTATGTCGCGCGGGGGATCATACTTCTCATGGCAGTTTTATTCGACCAGTTGAAACATCAAAGGAACACATAGAGGGGCTGGAGAAAGCACTACTTGAAAAAGATCTTTTACCGCAGAGGACGCTGAGGCCGCAGAGGGGACTACGTCCCTTATCAGACCGATAAATATATGCTGCGTTCAAATTTGATGGACTCTGTAGAAGTATTTTTAAAAGTCGTGTAATGCTACAATTCACAAAATAAATGTGTAATAATCCGCGACTGCGTTGATACTATCTCTTGAAATCGCCGCGGTAAATTCATATATTTCTACCATACGAAAATCCTCAACAAATATCAGACAGGACAATGAGACAATGAAATCTATCAAAGAAAAACTATCCGGAGTTTTCGCGCCGGTCGTGACTCCGTTCAAAGACGACAAACTCATGCTCGACGATCTCCGTTATAATATCAAAAAACTGAATGAGACGGAATTGACAGGATACCTCGCACTCGGATCAAACGGCGAATTTCGGAGCCTGAGCGATGAAGAACAGTTCAAAGTACTCGAAGTTTTCGCAGAGGAAAAAGGCGATAAAGTTGTCATGGTGGGTACTGCCTGCGAATCAACTGCTCAAACCATCGATAAAACCAAACAGGTCGCGGATATGGGTTTCGATTTCGCAAGCATCCTAACCCCGAGTTATTTCGCGAAAAAAATGAACGATGAAGTATTGACCGGTTATTTCACACGGATAGCGGACAGCTCCCCTATCCCGATCCTTCTTTATAACGCCCCGGGATTTGCCGGCGGTGTCAAAGTATCTCCTGCCGCGGCAAAAATGCTCGCAGGCCATGAGAATATTGTGGGAATGAAAGACTCTTCCGCAACAGGTCCGAACAGCTTTCTTGCGAAACTTGACGGTGTCGAGGATTTTCATGTATTGGCGGGATCGGCGAATTTCTTTTATCCGACGCTTCATATCGGGACCATCGGCGGCATAATCTCCCTGTCCAACGTTCTTCCGGAACCGTGCTGCGATCTTTACCAGCTCTTTATGGACGGCAAGTATGAAGCGGCAAAAGCGCTTCATCTGAAACTTCAGCGGCTCAACGGCGCGGTCTCGGGATCATACGGCGTCGCGGGGGTCAAGGGCGCAATGGATCTCGCAGGATTCAAAGGCGGAGAACCCCGTCACCCGCTCATCAAGATCACCGATGCGGACAAAGAGAAGATCCGGGCAAGCATTAACGGCGAGGGCTTCGATCTCTCGTAATACCGGGACAAAGTATCTTTCGGGGACAGCCGGAATGTTTCGAATGAAACCGGAACGCTGTACCAAAAAAAAAACGGTTGCATAAATGTTCATTATGACGTACAATTACGTTGAGACGAAATTTGAACAAATATTGAACGATTTTAACATAGTTATTCCCGTTTGAAACGCGGTGAAAGGAGAGAAAGATGGCACGTGGTCTCAACAAAGTTATGCTGATTGGAAATCTCGGTAATGATCCCGAAATAAGATACGCTAAAAGCGGCAGCGCTATTGCAAATATAAGTATTGCAACGACGGAAGGCCGTAAAAATCAAAGCGGCGACTGGGAGGATCATACCGAATGGCACAGAGTGGTCTTTTTTGGGAAACAGGCGGAAACATGTAAAGACTACCTTCGCAAAGGAAGCAAAGTTTTTGTCGAGGGCCGCATCCAGACAAATACCTGGGAAGACAAGGACGGCAAAAAGAATTATTCTACGGAAGTTGTCGGATATTCTATGCTAATGCTCGATTCGAAAGGCTCGGGTCAGGGAGGTGGCGGTGGATATTCCGGCGGCCAGGGTGGCGGTCAGGGCGGCGGACAGTCCCAATCGAACAATGCCCCGCAGCCTCCGTCGAATATGCCACAGGGAGAGGACGATCTGCCGTTCTAAATTGAACGGTTTTCAGAATGCTTGTCCATCCTCATAAATGCGGAGTCTGTGAATGACATATATAATCGGGATAATTGCCGTATCTTTGGTAATTTTTACGTCATTTAAATTCGGCGATAATAATGCTGTATCGTCCCCGTTTAAAAGTCTGTCGTTTTTCAAACTTCAATATCTTTTCATCGGCATGGCGCTTGTGCTGTTTTTTCCCGACAGGTTCATGCATGTTTTCGAGCCCGCGAGAGGCCACGCAATAATGTTCTGCCTTTCATGGATAGGGTTTTATTACGGCTGCGGGCTTGAACTGAGGGCGCATCAGAAATTCCCAACAAAAGTTATACTGTTCAACATGTTTGAGCCGGTTGTAATCTTTTCGTTCGTTTCGCTCATCTGCATATTATTTTTCTATTTCAAATTTGACGGCTGGGGATATACCGATATCGGGCTTATAATCGGCGCGTTCTGCTCGTTTACCATTTTCCGGCGCCGCGGAATCCTCAAACGCGAAGGGTCAAGCTCGCATTACGAGATTCTCGACGATCTCCTGCCGGTCGGGGACATTCTTCCGGTGATCGCGTTAGGTATCATCGGCGCGGTCATTTTCGGCGCCCGCACGATAAACATTCTCGGGCACACGTTCTCCGGCCTGTTTTCCTCATTCATATTGATCATCCTTTTTGGCGCGGCAGTCGGAGCGCTCCTCAACATGCTGATATCCGGGGCAAAATCATCCGATTCGATATCCATCATCATGGTCGGCGGGACGGCGTTTTGCGGCGGAATGGTCTATTATTTTTCATTTTCGCCTCTTTTTGTGGGGATGGTATCCGGCGCATTTCTGATAAATGCCACCTTAAAACGGCTCGGAACACTTGAGGCGCTTCATAATACAAACGAGATCATCGAGAAAATATACATGTTCATTCTCGGAACGATCGTTGCGCCGATCATTGTCATGTTAAAATGGAACGTATTGGGGATAATTCTTTCGGCGGGCGCTCTGTTTGTATTCCGTTCGTCGCTGAAATATATCCTCAGCTATTTATGGACTTCGCGGATCGAGAATGAAAAGGAAGTATCCTCGCTCATGTGGATCGGGCTCACGGGCCAGGGTATACTTGCCTCCGCCGCAGCCTACGAATGCTCGCTTTATGCGAACCTCATGCCTGCGATCATACTGCTTTTTGTCACTGTGCTCGTGTGTAATCAATTGGCAATAGGATTTTATATCTGGCGCAAAGAGCCTGTTAATAAAAAGAGTTAAGAGATTGTTATGTTAAACTTTGTCGGATTTCTCATCATAATATCCGTATCATACATCGGAATCAAAAGCGGCTATGATCCGAATCATCTTTTTAATGCCGGATTATTGATCCTCATGGCGTATATCCTATCGCTTTTGGCCGGTTTTTTCAAACTTCCGCGCGTATTGGGATATCTTTTCGCGGGCATTATTGCAGGATATAACGGGCTCGGACTTGTAACAGGCACATTCATCGAAAACATGTATTTCATCGAAAGCCTGTTTTTCATGGTCCTGATATCTTCGGTTGCCCGTCATATGAGCATAATCCAATCGCCGAAACACTTCCTTCGATATTTTCTGTCGGGTGCTGCAGCGTCCGTGGGGACATTTGTGCTGACACTCGGTTTTTTTGCGCCGCTGTCGATCTCAATCGAGATACGGATAATCATGGGGCTTTTTTGCGCCACATTCTCACCGCTTGTGATGCATGCGCTGACCGAAAAAAACGATACATACACATCGTTCATTCAGTTTTCGTTCGGCGGATATTTTTTTGCGATGCTGCTTTGGTCGTTTTTCGCCGTATTTAACGGATCACCCGGACATGCGGGGCTGAGGCTTGCTTTTATGCCGGTCGTCATAACGATCTCCTCGATTATCGCAGGAATTGTCTGGGGATTTCTTTCGGAAAAAATGCTCTATAATTCCGTGCCTCATTTACGGAGCATCTTTCCTCTTGCGGTTGTATTTCTGGCCTATCCTTTTATCGGAATATTCGGTCTGGATTTTATTTTCATAGCGTTTGGGATCGGAATTTACAACGGAGTGTTCTCGGAGCGTGAGGAAACGATCCTCGAAACATCAAACATCTCAACGCTTATGATCTTTACGCTATTCGGGATGCATTTATCTCTCGAGGACGCGTTTTTGCTCGGAGAGTCGAACTGGAAACTTGTCGCGGTCCTGGTCAGTTTTTTCATATTCTCGAGACTGATAAGCACGCGGATCACCATGCATTTTTTAACCCGCGAGAAGATCAATCTCTCCTCTATGATATATTTCATTCCCGGCGGTCCTATGACACTGATATTACTCAGAATATTTCTGCCCGGATTCGACATCCCGCAAACGGGGGACATTACCACGCAATCGCTGTATTCGATCCTGATGGTGTCTTTGATGATAACGTACAGCATTTTTATCGTTCTTCATCTGCTTTTCAAGCCGGCGCAAAATATAACTCCGGATATTCCGGAATAACGTTCAATTAGAAAGTTTTCCGACCGGATAAAAGAATTATTTCGATGTTTTCCAAACAAATTTCTTGACTTATAGTCTTAAAATTTTTATCGTTATGCTATCTTTGTGTGAGTATTATGTATAGATAGTTGGATTTTCCAGCACTTATTTTCATTAGTTGTTTATTTACAATTTGTTAAATCTTATTTTAGGATAGTATGCATATATATGGATAATCGCTTCTTTTCATTAATAATTGTTCCGGACAGTGGGAATGAGGTTAAAAGCGGCAGTTTTAATTTCAAACTTGTACTTTCCGTTTTTGGCGCCCTGATCGCCACGTTTTTCGTCTGTCTCTTTTTTATTATCGGATATCATATAAAACTGAGCCAGGAAAACGAGTTTAAAAGCGCAAAATTATCCATGACTGAAATGCTTGACAACATCGATACATCAAAAGACCAGCTCTATTCCCTTTCCGACCAGCTTCTGACAATCCAGAGAAATGATATAGCATATAGAAAATTTGCCTATATGGATGTGCTGGATGCGGAAATGTACAAGGCGGGTATCGGTGGTCATGTATTGGTTGACGAGCGGGCGTTCAGCGGTCTGAAAAAGAGCATTCAGGATGATCTGAAACTTATTACTCTTGATCTGGTATCGCTCGACAGCCGAATCAATGTTCAGGAACAAAGCCTTCATGAGATTGACGAGCGGATTCTAAAAAATATTGAGGAATTCAATAACACTCCCTCGATCCTTCCGACACATTCATACCGGATCACGTCAAGTTTCGGTTATAGGATTCACCCTGTCAAAAAAAATCGCCAATTCCATGATGCGGTCGATCTTGCTGGTAAGATCGGAAACGATATTGTCGCGACTGCCGACGGTGTAATATCAGCGACAAAACGCGACAGATTCCTCGGGAACCATATCATTATTCAGCACAAATACGGATATAAAACCGTGTATGGCCATTTAAGCAAATTTTATGTCAAACCCGGGCAGGAAGTTAAAAAGGGTGACATTATAGGAGCGATGGGAAACACCGGAAGAATTACCGGCGTACATCTGCACTACAAAATCTCGCAATTCGGCAAAGCCCAAAATCCTATTAAATATTTCTAACCGGCGAATACGACTCCAGCACTGTTTCAATCGCGCACGTACCTCCGCACAATTCATATAAAAATATGTCCGAATTGACCGTACCTTGAATCTCCGGCTATTTGTCGGCAGAATGCACTATCTTTGAGATGACCGGATAGAATGCGCGTCCGCCGGATATGACGTTGTCCAGTATCTTCAGCAATCCAAACGAAACCACAAGAAATCCGAACGCCGATGCGACCGGCCAAATACCGCCGGCAAACCTTTCCGCGACAAAATACCCGAGAAACATGGAAAACAGCGGCAAAAGCCATATGAGCGCAGCAGACAATATGAATTTTCCCGGGGCAATCTCAAAAATAATATCGTCGCCTGTTTTCGCCCCCATGTCATTGATAACCGTAAGCTCGCGTCCCTCAGCATTTCCGGAATGGCAATGGCTTTGCGAGGGGCATCCGCCGCATTCCGGGACAGTGGTCACTTTGACTTTGGCTCTCTCTCCCTTAACGGAAATGACTCTTGCTTCGCAGTGGTCTTTCATCGTTGCCTCTCTATGGTAATGGTGCGTCTGTTATTATCCACATGTTTTATCTCGATTGAGACAGCTTCCGCCGGAAATGCCTCTCCCAGTTTTTCGGCCCACTCGACAAGACAAATTCCGTCGCCGTAAAAATAATCCTCAACGCCGAGATCCAAAATCTCTTTCTCGTTGTTCAGACGGTAGAAATCCATGTGATAAACCGGAATATCTCCGCTGTACTCGTTTATGAGCGTAAAGGTCGGGCTGGTAACTTTCTCATCCACATTGAGCGCTTTTGCCACACCCCGTGTAAATACCGTTTTGCCCGTGCCAAGTTCGCCGTTGAGGGCGATGACCGTTCCGGGCGCAAGGGTTCTGCCGAAAGAGAATGCGATATCGAGGGTGCCGGATTCATCTGTTGATTCAAATTTTTCTATCATCTCGGCGTTAACGTTCCTATGGGAAGGATCATCTCTTCCATAGAGATTCCTCCGTGTTGAAATGTGTTTTGATATATTTTTTCATATTGCCTGAAATTATTCTGATATATAAGGCAGTAATCGTCTTTCGCAAACAAATAATTTGTATCGCTCCCGATAAGCGGAAGCCCGTATTTTTCCGGCGAATCAACATTGAAAACCTCGGACGGATTCGCCTTGAGCTGACGGCCGTATTTATAGCGGATATTGGTCGAGGTCGTCCTGTCGCCTTTGACAATACTCGCCTTTTCGCCGATGATACTTCCATGGTCCGTGGTGAGGATCAGCGTCGCCCCCTCGTCAGCAATGAATTTCAGGATATCGAGAAGCACGGAATGTTCGAACCATGCTGTGGTCAGGCTCCTGAACGCCGCCTCATCGGGCGCGATTTCCATAAGGATATCGTTTTCCGACCGCTGGTGAGACAAAAGATCAATAAAATTATACACAATACTGATAAATTGGTTCTGTTTCAAATTCCCGAGCTTTCTGTGGAGCACTTGAGCGTCATCGGTCTTCATGACTTTCTCATACACCGCTTTTCGATCGAGACGGATCCCTTTTCTTCCGAGGTACATGTCAAGAAGCTCATGCTCATGATTGTTCATGCTCGCATCGCCGTGCCCCGCCTCCCGCCATATATCCGGGTAGATTTTATTGATCTCATAGGGCAGCATCCCCGCAAACATTGAGTTGCGGCTGAACGGAGTGGCTGTCGGAAGGATGGAATAGTAGTATTTCAGGTCGATATTAAATAATTTTTCAAGTTTCGGTTCAATGGCAAGCCAATGATCAAGCCGGAGACAGTCGATCACCAAAAAATATACTTTCTTGCCGTCTTTCAGATGAGGAGCGACATATTTATCAAGGATATTATGCGAGAGATCCGGACCATCACCGTCAATCCAGAACTGATAGTTCTTTTCAATATATTTTGAAAATTCATGGCGAAACTCTTTTTTCTGGTCATGATGAATTTGTTTCAGCCCCGAATCGTTAAAATCCTCGATCTCAATATCCCAACGGGACAAACTGTCATGTGTCTGCGCCCATCCATTATGATCGAGCCCCGCGCTGAGAGCCATCCGGTTTCGATTCGTGTGCCGTGTATATTCGCGGCTGACACGTTCGCTTCTGAGCTGACTCGAATCGAGTAGCCGTTTCAGCGTAGTAAATATCTGGCTCGGATTCACCGGTTTGGTCAGGTAATCGCTGATCCTCGATCCAAGCGCGTCATTCATGATCTGCTCTTCCTCGCTCTTGGTGATCATCACGACGGGAAGGCCCGGGTCAATATTCTTAATCTCGACAAGTACGCTGAGACCGTCCATGCCCGGCATCATCTCGTCGAGCAGAACCGCATCGAAAATCTCACGTTTGATCATATCGAGAGCATCGGCGCCGTTTGTAACGGGGGTGAGATGATATCCTTTTTTTTCCAGAAAGATTATATGCGCTTTCAGAAGTTCGATCTCATCGTCTACCCACAGTATTTTTCTTTTCATAGTCTCTCTTTTTCTCCGCCGCTGCAATTATTATAAAATATTCCCATATGCGCGTCCGCTTAACCGCCGGGCTGAAAGGCGCGATCTATTGACCGTGCATTTCAGGTGTCGGCGCCGATACGGCAGTTTGTCCGGGACCGTGATATGTTATGCTTTTTCACAAGACGGCAAAATCACCCTGAACGTGCTTCCGACGCCCTCTTTACTTTCGAGCAGGATAATCTTTCCGCCGTGATACTCCTCAATAATTCTTTTCACCAGACTCAAACCGAGCCCCCACCCTCTTTTTTTTGTGGTATACCCGGGTTTCATAACTTTTTTCTGTTCGCCGGGCGGGATCCCTTTCCCGTTATCCACAAGATCAACGATCACATATTTAAAATCTTTTGACATGGACCCGGTGACTAAAATACGCCCTTTTTCGGTTTCAGTGATCGATGCCAGAGAATTTTTAACCAGATTTTCAAACACCCAGTTCAACAGCTCATGGTTGCCTTTGACCTGATAAAGATTGCTGTAGTGGCTTTCCAGAACGACACTTCGTCCCATGTTTGGAACCCGTGTCCGGTAATAAGAAAGGACTTCATCAATAACGTCTGAAACGTCCATTGGTTTCAATTCCGGAATCGATCCGACATTGGAAAAACGTGCGGCAACCCGTGTGAGCCGTTTTACATCATATTCGATCTCAACGACCGCCTGATCGACAATTTTATCGTCACGTTCGGTTTTTAAAAGCTCGATCCAACCGTCGATGGAACTGATCGGCGTACCGAGCTGATGCGCGGTTTCTTTCGCCATTCCGACCCATATTGAGCGCTGTTCGGCTTTTGTAATATTTCTGAATCCGATAAATCCGACCGCAATAAGAATGAAAATCACGAAAAATTCTATCACAGGAAGCCATGCAATCCAGGTGAGAAATGCCGGGTCACCGTAATGAAAAAGAAGGATCTCATATCCGGGAATGTTTTCTGTCGCAATGGTATTCACGTTACCCGATCTTCTCAAATAGCGCAAATTTATGCCGAGACGGGATTTCGATGCAAGCGTTGTATCGTTCTGCGCAACACCGACATCTTTCCAGTAAAGCGGACCGCTGTCTTTTTTTGTGACAATTATCGGCCACGTATGGTTTTTTATACCGTAAAAATTTAGCGGCGCTTCGTTTTCTTTTTCAAAACGTACGGTTTCGGCGTCAAACTCGTCAATATCCGACATGACCGTTTCGGCGGTGCGTTCATCCATATTTCTCATATACAGGCGATTCCCGAACAGATCGGTAATCAAAAACGGCAGATCGTCCGACGGCGGCAAATCATAGACCCTGAGCGAATCAACCCGCTGATAAAGTGTCGGATTTGGTATCGAATCCGGGGGATTGATCCTGTCCATTTTCGCGATGAGCCGTTTGAGTTTGCGGTTCGAAGATTCAGTGGTATCATCCGCTGCAATTCCGACTTTCCGCCATCTGCCCTGTACGGGATTATTGTTAATATCCGAGAAAATGCTCGGAAACGGAGATTCTATAACGCCTTTTTGTATGAGATCGCTGTCGATGCCGCCGGAATCGTTCGATAGCGGATTTATAATGCTGATGTAGATGCTTTTCTGAGTGTTCACCATGGATTTCTGGAAATCCCGCACATGATTTATAATGATCTGGGTGTAGAGCCAGAATCCGATCGCGACACCAACAAGCAAAATAAAAATGATCGAACGGATCGTTCCCGCCGAAATTTTCGGCAGTGTTATTTTCGGCATCAATGGGCGCCTTTCCTGCCAAGCAC
>Ga0233431_1002586_pt1 | contig 24824 bp, 18 predicted proteins | sample SI_118_April2016_FD_179867 | JGI IMG/M metagenome (GOLD analysis project Ga0233431, IMG submission 179867) | Seawater microbial communities from Saanich Inlet, British Columbia, Canada - SI_118_April2016_200_MG | ecosystem: Environmental > Aquatic > Marine > Inlet | place: Canada: British...
AATCTAGCCTCATCCAACTGATCAAAATTATTTCGTTCAGCAAAGGTCCAATTTCATTATTTGAATAGTTTCGATCAGCATCTCGCATCTCACTAAGTTCACATTTGGGCGCGAAGTCGCCCCGAACATAGTGGGTTCCCTGACCATCTGTTTAAACATTCCGGTATCAGGGGATGATATGCCGGGAGAAATGAAGGAAGTAGCAAATGACTGCAATAAATATACCTGAAGCGATAAATCCTTCCGATCACAAAGCGTTTGACAACACACCAAGAGAGATTCCCGGACGAAGCGTGCACGAACTTCTAAAGCTTCTAGTAGGTTCGATCGCAAAGCTTGTATATAGTGACCAGGCGTTTCTCGATGAATGGTGTGAAGCCTTCTTGGGCGAAATCGAAACTTCCTGGGAAAGGGTCGGCCTCTACCCCACGCAGGAAGAAATGGTAGGGGTTTACTTGGATCCAAATTTTCTGCCGAAGATGGTTAGGACGGTAAGGGATCAAAGCATTGCCTATTTTGACGGCAGCGATGGGAGCCTTGTTATTCTAGTTGCTGCCGCGGAATGCATAAAGGAGAGGCGAGAAAGAGATCTCTGACGTTGATGTGAGATTTGAGGGCACCCGGGTGCTGATTAGCGGCACCCGGGTGCCATCAAGGCCACAAGTCCGCGTCTAGGCAAGGCGACGACGCATCGCGGCGCGCATGCTCGCATCGGAGACGCCCGCTTCGGCATCACGAAGGAGGCGGCGAAGAACATCCACGGCACTCTTCGCATCACTGCACAATTCCGACGCTGATAGGAAATAGTCGCAGGCGTTTGATAGGTCCAGCGCGGTCGGCTCGTACCCTTTCCCGGCCAACAAGTCGGAGATGGCCTGAAGCGAAATTTGTGCGGAGAAATGAGGCTCACGCTCAACAAAATCGCGCGCCGCTCTGATCAACGTTGCCGGTTCAGTCGTTCCAAACCGCGCACAATCGAGAGCAATATCTAGAAAACCCGCGCTCTTTGCGGCGGCAAACCATTTTCCCTGATCGCCCCGCACCTCGATTAAATTCATCAGGACTTGGCGCGGGTCTCGCTCTGGATATTTTCGGGTGACTGCTCGAAACACCGCAAGGTAAGTGTTTGCGCCCGCAGTACGCAATCCATACATCTGGTACGCCTCGTCCCGGCGGCCAGCGTCGAGCAGAATGCGCTCACAAAACTCCACAATACGGGGCTCGTCGTAACCGTCTTTACGTCGCGCTTCGGCGTATGAAATTGCCGCGTCCGTCAACCCCTGTCGAGCCAGCGCATCGGCCCCGAACCGGTCCGTGGACCAGAACGGGCCGGAGCGAAGCGATAGCAGTTCGTTCAGTTCTTTGTACCGACCGAGTTCAAGAAGGCAAGACAGGCAAGCCGTATCACCGGTCACAAATTGAAAGCGACTATGATCGGACCACGCCGCGCGCACGATCGGCATCAACCGCTCCACCCATTCAGCGGCCAGTTCCGGATATACACAGATTTCACCCCACCGGTCCTCAATGGGCGACAGATACTGAACGCCGTCCTTCTCCATCGCCACGAACAAACGCTCCAGCCACTTCGTCCGCACCTTTCGGTCCGCCGGCGCCGAAACCAACAGGGGGATCAACCGTTCAAGCGAGCCGTACACGGCGTTACCGAGCGACCCTGAAGATGTGTCTATTTCCTGAAGCGCGGGCCACAAGCGCGTCATAAGGGAAACAGCGCCTTCGGCGGCAAGCACGGGATCGGTGCGCGCGGCTTTCCGGATTTCGGTGACGGCCTCTTTTAGACGCTTGGTTGCGGGGCCTGTTCCACGCCAACCATAGGCCTTGGATCTAAACCGCGCCGTAAACGCCCATTTATGCCTGTTCATCACTATTGCCTTGAATGCACCCGATCCGGAAGCCGCAACTCATCGAACGGCCCAACATCATAACAAACGCTACTAGGATTCTTGCTCCGCTTCGAGCATGTTTACATCATGAGCTTTCGGAAAAATTCGGTCCACCATGATCATGACCGAGAACCACTTTCAGGACTGGTTGAACGGGTCACCTTCCACAGTCCCGATACCGGCTTTTGTGTTCTCAGGATCAAGGTGCGCGGCCACCGTGAACTGGTAACAGTCACCGGTTCGGCAGCATCTGTCCAACCCGGCGAGTTCGTCCAGTGCAGCGGGCGGTGGGACAACCACCGTGACCACGGCATGCAGTTCAAGACAACCTTCCTCAAGGTGATGCCACCAAGTTCAATTGACGGTATCGAGAAATACCTTGGCAGCGGCATGATCAAAGGTATTGGTTCTCACTTCGCAAAGAAGCTCGTAAAGGCGTTCGGTGAGGACGTCTTCGACGTTATCGAAAACGCGCCTGAGCGCCTGTCGAAACTCGACGGCATTGGCCCTAAGCGGATCGAACGCATCACGTCGGGGTGGGCCGATCAGAAGGCAATTCGAGAAATCATTGTGTTCCTGCAATCACACGGCGTCGGCACGTCTCGTGCGGTTCGCATCTACAAGACCTATGGTGCTGACGCCATTCCCTTGGTCAGCGAGAACCCCTACCGCCTCGCAAGGGATATCAAGGGCATCGGCTTCAAGACCGCCGACCAGATTGCCGAGAAACTCGGCATTGAAAAAACCGCTATGATCAGGGCCAGAGCGGGTATCTCCTACACCCTCACCGAAGCCGTCAACGACGGACACTGTGGCCTTCCAGAAGATGACCTGCTACCTGCCGCGGAGAAATTGCTGGAAATACCGACCGAAATTCTTCGCGACGCTCTTCACCAGGAACTTCAAGACGAAACCATCGTCGCAGATGTCATGGGTGACCAACGGTGCATTTTTCTCGCTTACCTATGGAGTGCCGAGAAACTCATCGCCGAACGGTTGAAGACACTGGCAAGTGGCAAACCATCCTGGCCCAAAATTGATACGGAAAAAGCCTTTCCCTGGATCGAACATAAAATCGGGGTCAGCCTTGCGGCAAGCCAACGAGAGGCCGTCAGGAAAGCGGTCTCGTCGAAAGTCATAGTTATCACAGGCGGACCCGGCGTGGGCAAAACGACGTTGGTCAATTCCATCCTCAATATCCTCGTGGTGAAGGGGGTGACGGTTGCCTTGGCCGCTCCAACCGGGAGAGCCGCCAAAAGGCTGTCGGAAAGCACAGGAATGGAAGCGAAGACAATCCATCGCCTCCTTGAAGTTGATCCAAAGCATGGTGGTTTCAAGCGGGGTGTCGAGGAGCCTCTGGAATGCGACCTTCTGGTGATCGACGAGGTTTCTATGGTGGACGTACCGCTGATGGCGTCGGTGGTAAAGGCGCTGCGTGATAAGGCGGGACTGATTCTGGTTGGCGACGTCGATCAGCTTCCATCCGTCGGGCCGGGGCGGGTACTCGGAGACGTCATCGATTCAGGAGCCGTGCCGGTTGCGCGGTTAACCGAAATATTCCGCCAAGCCGCGCTGAGCCAAATCGTCACCAACGCCCACAAGGTAAATTCCGGCTACATCCCAAACCTTGATGTTGTTAAGGATGAAAAGACAGATTTCTATTTCGTTGAAGCTCGCGATCCTGAAGATGCGGTCATCAAGATCATTGAGATCGTGAAAAATAGACTGCCGAAACGGTTCGGCTTCGATGCGATCCATGACGTTCAAGTCCTCTGCCCGATGAACCGTGGGGGCATTGGCGCCAGATCTTTGAATGTTGATCTCCAGAAGGCGTTGAATCCACCAACGGACGATATTTATGTTGAGCGGTTTGGCTTCACTTATCGCGTTGGCGACAAGGTAATGCAAACTGACAATGACTATGACAAAGAGGTTTTCAACGGCGATGTAGGGTATGTCCGCCGCATCGATGCCGATATTCAGGAGATGACGATTGAGTTTGATGGTAAGCCAGTCGAATACCAGTTCGGAGAACTCGATGAAGTAGCCCTCGCTTATGCCGTCAGTATTCACAAATCTCAGGGATCGGAATACCCGGCCATCGTTATTCCGATAATGATGCAGCATTACATGATGCTGCGGCGAAATCTGCTTTACACCGGCATCACCCGAGGCAAGAAGATGGTTATATTGGTTGGCCAGAAGAAGGCGATCGGGATGGCGGTCAAAGGCGGAGCCGAGGGCAGAAGGTGGTCGAAGCTGGAAGAATGGCTTTTGCCGTCTTAGGTCGCATCCCGCGGACTAACAGGCGGTCGCCTTCCGGAAAAGAGATGGGCGACGGAGGCTTGGATAGAGTGGTTAGAGACAGTCGTTTTACCGACTGCCGCTCAGCATTCTCACAGATTGATCCATTCCCGCCCTTAAACACAATCACAGACTAGATCAAGCACTGATGAAGTATTTATCACGCACTGATAATAATTTTTTATCTTATTTGCTCCACATCATGTATCGTGCAATATTAATTGTTGCCACATCAGATAATATGTAATATACACATGGTGAATCAGCGAAGGCCGCTGACGGATGACTTAGATAAAAGCCCATAAGCAGGGCACCAAAGACCACGGCGTGCAAAAGCAAAGCGACGCATAGTTCCTAAGCACAAGAAACGGGCCTTCTACATCTCGCAACGTGCGGGGGGTCGAGCCGTTTTTGTAAGCGTTTCGGCAACCTCGTGTCGATTGAAGGAACTTTGCTATGCCTGTTTCTAAACTGTTTTCTTTTGCTGATCTCGTCGGGCTCGGGATCGTCAACAATCGCACCCAACTAAGTCGCCTTCAGAAAAATCTGGGGTTCCCCAGCGGATTCTTGCTGAGCGAGAACGCTCGTCGCTGGCACGAGGCCGAAATCGAGGAGTGGCTTGGTCGCCGCGTCGAGGAAACTGAGTGTGCAAAGGGGGTGGCGCCATGACTGATGCCATCGCTGCCTCCAAAAGGTTCCAAAGTGGCCAGATGCAATGAGCGCGAATCAAGCATCCACCTTTGGCAACAGTCTTCGCGTCAGCGGGGTCGAATACGACGAGCCTGTCGGGAAGATTTTCAAGCTCGATAATGATGGCAAGATGATCAAGGACAGAGCCGCACGACCTGAGCGAGGGAGAGCCATCTGCCGCGACCTTTCCTTCGAGGAGTACGCTGCATGCCGACAGAGCTTGAAGAGCAGCACGATCCTCGCGGCGGGCAACTTCGAGAGCACCGAGATGCACGGTCGGGCTGTCGTCTACAAGGATCTCGCCGACGGTATCACGACAATATCCCTTTCGAACCGGTTCCTTGCGCACCGCCCAGGACCGGCCATCCTTCGCATCGACATCGACACCAAGCGCAAGAACGAGGTCGCGGGGATGTTCCCGGAGAAACTGGATAGGTTCAAGACGCTAAAGCAGGTTGAGGCGGCGCTCTATGAGGTGCTTCCCGAGGCCAGGGGCTGTGCCTTACTTGTCACCGACAGTTCCTCTTCAAGGATCAAGCACGGCAAAAAGATGATCAGGGGAGCCGGCGGATATCGCATCGAAATTCCCCTCACGGACGGAACCCGCATCCCCGACATCATCGACCACATCCAAGAGGCGTGCTGGTCGAAGGGCTACGGCTGGGCTTTCGTTGATGGTGGTGGTGGCATCCTGTATCGGAGCCTTGCCGACGAGGCTCTTAAGAAGCCCGCGCAGCCGGACTACGCCGCCCCTGAGTGTAATGGTGACCTTTGGCATGATCGCCGCTGGTTGGTGCGTAAGGGCAACTACCTAGACCCGACGATTATCAAACCAATATCCGTTGAGGACAAGGAGGCGGCATCCACTGCTAAGGCAGAGGCTGACGCCGCGCTGGCGGAAATTGCGGCTACCGTCCGCGCTGCGGTCCGGGAGAGGGAGAGAAAAAGGGCCAATAAACGGCGGGCGGTCATCTCCGAAAAGGGGTTAGACGACCTGCTAGACAGGCGCATTCTACGCGCCGATTTGGAGGTGGTGTTTGACGACGGCGAGGTCGTAGCGGTTTCCGATCTGCTCATCAAGGGCGCGGCGTATGACGGAAGGATATGCTTCGATCCGATTGAGCCAGGGTACGACGGTGGCCGCGCCGTAGGCAAGTTTTACTGGAATAAAGGCAGGCGTCCGGGAGTGAATTCGTTCGCACATGGCAAGCGGTGGTTCTCAATCGTCCCAGACCTTGGCTGCATCGAAAATATGCTTGCGATGGAGCCACTCGATTTCGTGGGTAATGTGAGCCGCGTCTGGTCGTTTTCCGATATGAGCGAGATCGAGGCAGCTCAAGCTGAAAAGGCAGCCGCCAAACGGCTGGGATTGGGGAATCAACGCAAGCCCATTCGCGAGGCTATCAAAGCATGGGAGGATACCTCAGATGATATAGCGTCTGAGGAGGAACTGACGCCCCAGCAGCAGGCGTTTGCCGACCAGCGCTTCGTATTGACCCAAGGTGACAAGGTCAGGGTTTGCATGTTTCGGCACGACAACAAGCTGGTCAGATTGTCAGAGCGAGACTTTGTTCTCCAGGAGAAAAATAACCTCATCCAGCTTGGCGACAAGCGGGTGTGTATCGCTGTTTGGTGGCTATCGTGGCCTGGGCGTAAGACCTTCACCAACGGGACGGGTCTTTACCCTCACGGGGACGTGCCTGACGGTACGCTCAATCTCTGGCGAGGATGGAGCGTGGAGCCTGTCGAGGGAGAATGGGCCGCCATCAGGAGGCACCTGCTGGAAATTGTCTGTTCGGGTGACCAGAACCATTATAACTATCTCATTCGGTGGCTGGCGAGGACCGTCCAATACCCGGAGCTCCAGGGCGAGGTCTGCGTTGTCATGAAGGGGCGACAGGGATGCGGGAAGTCCGTTTTGTCCAAGCTGATGAGGCGCATTCTTGGCGACCACGCCCGGCAGGTTAGCCAGAGGGAACACTTGATCGGCAAGTTTAACAGCCACCTGGAGGACTGCTGCTTCCTGTTCGCCGATGAAGCAATTTTCTCCGGTGACCCGACCATCAGGGGGCCCCTCAAGTCCCTCATCACCGAAAGCCGCGTAACAATCGAGCCGAAGGGCGTCAACGCCTTCGAGGTTCCGAATAGACTGTCGATCATGATGGCGACGAATGAGGAATGGGCCGTTCCCGTGGAGACTGGCGACCGACGTTATTTCGTGCTGGATGTCGGCAGCGACCGTGTCGATGATCGAGAATATTTCACGCACCTTCACCGCGCCATCGATGGGGACGAGGCCGGGCACTTCCTCCACTCACTACTGAATATGGATTTGACAGATTTTAACCTGCGTGGATTCCCGAAGACCGAGGCCCATTCAGGCGTCATGGTGAGGTCCTTCAAGGGCGTCCAGGCGTTCTTGTTTGATTTTCTCTATAATGGCCATGCTGAGGGCATACGCGATGGGAAGGCATTTCTGGGGGCACTGCACAACAAGCCGGGCCAGGTGACAGACGAGGTTCGCAAAGAGTTGTGGATGGGCAAGGCGCGGGAGATCACCAAGGACGAGCTATACCATTCCTTTGTATCCTTCTGTGAACGCCGCAGGGACTCCTACACAAATCGTCACCAGCAAGTTTTCTGGGCGGACTTCCGAAAATGTCTACCCGAAGGACAGAAAGGGGCCTTCGTAATGCGCCGGGTCGGGAAAGCGCCGAAGCGTACTCGTGCCCTTCTCTTTCGCCCACTGGGGGAGATGAGGGCCATTTTCGAGCGGCAAACGGGGTTGGAGCCGAAAATCTGGGACTGAGGGTCCTGGCGTCCGGGCAGATGTCCAACCTTGTTCTGCGCTATCCCATTGATAAATAATCGTTATTCTTGGATGTCCAACCTGTCCAACTATTTTGAGGAATTCCGCACACAGAAAGAGAGTCTATATTTCAAAGACATATTCTTTTTCTCTTTATTGAATACTAAAAAAGGTTGGACAGGTTGGACGTAAAGCAAAAAAACCAGGCTAACTGCGGGGTACAGAGGCATTCGAGGTTGGACGCGAGGTTGGACATGGGGTTGGACAGCCTGGACATCCTGAGCGGTGCTCAGGCCCACTCACAACTACTTCATATCCTACTTTGGTAAACCCGCTTTCCGCCACATCGGTTGTTTCTAATCTCGCAATTTAACTTGAATTCGGTTAATATAATACCGCGAGGAAAGGACGCGCCGATGGCGAATCAACCGGCCCTTCACCACCACTCAAGCAGATCGCTGTCGCAGAACCCTGATGATTTGAGCTATTTGCAAAATTATTTCGGCAAAAGGGAGAAAATATCGTGGGCGGAATAGGCTCTGGCACCTGGGTAAGGCAGGGAACAAAGACACTAGTCGAGGAAGGGCTAACCCTCGATCTCAATAAGCTGATCAAAGATGGAGCCTTGCAACCTGGCCAATCGGTGTGCGGCACGTTAACCTGGACGCGATCCCGGACCGGAGAAAAATTTGCTTCCATCGGCTACGAGGCCGATCTAACCGACCCGACTTCAGGATCGATGCATCTGCATTACAACGCCAACGGTAACCCAGTTGACTATCAGGTCTCCTTGACAACAACTCGCCCCCACTTCGGCGGCATTAGGTGGTGGTTCGTATGCCCTGTGACGGGTGTACGGGCATTCAAGTTGCTCCTCCCTTCAGGCAATGACCAATTCGCTTCGCGTCAGGCCTTTGTTTTTGCCTATCGCAGCCAGAATGAAACTCGGCGTGACCGGCAATTATCGAAAGCGCAGAAAATCCGCCGACGATTAGGTGGGAGCGGGAGCCTTTCCGACCCATTTCCCGATATACCAAAGGGCATGCATTCGCAGACTTATTGGCGACTTCGGAAGACGTCAGAGAGGGCCGCGAATGCGAGTTTGATGGCAATGGCACAGCGGCTTGGAATTACCGCCTAGCCTACTTCTCTGCTAAAAGCCAACCAGCCTGTATGTGTCCATTTATGGCATGTAAACCCGCTACAATCATATGAGATATTGGGTGGGTGATAATGGGTGGGCTAAAGTAAAATCAACGGTAGGGGACACCATGACCGCACCAAATTTGATCTGGCGTGGCCGTCCAACGGCTAGCTTCGATATGCTCATATCCGCTGCGGCTGAGCCGCAGAAAGGACTCCTCCGAATCCGTTATGAAAACTGTTCCCGAATAATGCGACGTAAATTTCCTTGACGTGAGTCCCAATTATTGTAAACTTTTCTCAGGTTTTGTTTACAGTAATTATCCCTTCCCCCTTGTGGGGCGCTGGATAGGGACAAGTGGAATGGAAGAAGCAGTCGCGTATTATCGGACCTCCAGCGCCACGAACGTGGGCGGGGACAAGGACACCTTGAGGCGGCAACGAAACGCGGTGGAGGGGTTTGCTAAGGCAACCGGGTTTGAGGTTGTCGATAGCTTCTACGATGCCGCCGTGAGCGGCGACGACGACCTAGAAACCCGTGAAGGCTTTTCGGACTTGCTTGACCGGATCGAGGCCAATGGGGTTCGCGTGGTGCTGATCGAAAGCGCCGACCGGCTGGCCCGGAAGATGCTTGTCCAGGAAGTCGGGATCGTTGTCTTGCAGAAGCGCGGGGTCCGATGCCTGACAGCTTCCGGGATGGACCTGACCGATGATGCCGATGAATTCAAGGTCGCCATGCGCCAGGTCGCGGGGGCATTTAGTCAACTGGAGAAATCGCGGCTGGTGAGGAAGCTCCGGAGTGGCCGGGAGAAGCGGCGGCTCGAAAAGGGCAGGTGCGAGGGCCGGTTGCCATTGGAGCTAACCGCTCCGGAGATGGTCAAGGAAGCCCGCCGCCTTCACCGGAAGAACCCGCACACCGGCAAGCGCCGGTCCCTCCGGAAAATATCGGAGGAACTGGCATCAATGGGGCACACCCGCAAGGATGATGATGGGCGGCTGACCGGGAAGCCGTATTCGGCCATGACAATTCGGAACGTCCTGGCCCGCAAAAGGCCGATTCCGAAACCTCCTTTAGCGGAAGGTCATTCAGATGATCTGACGTGCGCTTGGGATATTAATGAGGAAGGACCATGACCGAACAATATAAACTCCCCACCAGAGCCAACCCAGAAGTGCCACCTGAGACTGACGAGGCTGGCGAACACACGGTTGGTTGGTCAAAAGGAAGGACCAGTGACGGTCGACCTTATTGGGCCGAGTGCTGGAGCCAAGAAGGCATAACAATGCTGACCGTTTTTCTAAGTTCAAAAGACTTGGAATTTGGGGAAGATCGACCCTTACAGAACGACTGGCCGGGCAACAAAATCATCGTCGGTGATGAAAAGGCTGCCAGTGATTATCTGGAAATGGAAGGCCTGGTCAAATTCGGAGACAAGCGTTTTGTCACGGCGTGTCGATACTCGGATGACAACGGCGAATTTTGGAGTATCAACATTGTTGTCGGTGACGATAACGAGACCTACTGCGACAGCCAATTTTCAATCTTCCCGTACGATAAGAAGGAAATGGAATGAGATTAACACCCCGATATGAAGCTGCGCTCGTCATGGCGACGCAGTTGCACGCGGAACAAAAGCGAAAGGGAACAGACATACCTTACGTCACCCACCTGCTCTCTGTGTCGAGTTTGGTTCTGGAGCACGGCGGTACAGAAGATCAGGCAATTGCGGCCCTCTTGCACGACGCTGTGGAAGACCAAGGCGGCAAGGAGACCCTTAAACGGATTAGGGGCCATTTCGGCTCTGGCGTGGCGGATATTGTTGATCACTGCACCGATGCATACGTCGAACCTAAACCTGAGTGGCGACAGCGAAAGGAAACCTACGTTGCGGGAGTTGCCTATATGCCAGCGTCCGCTGCGTTGGTTTCTTGTGCCGATAAGCTCCACAATGCGAGAGCGATTTTATCTGATTTTCGAGACATCGGAGAGGACCTTTGGGGCCGGTTCACTGGCGGGAAAAAGGGTACGCTTTGGTATTATCGGTCGCTCGCAGACGCGTTCGACAAGATCCTCCCAAACCGCCTCACCGATGAGCTGCGCCGCACGGTTGGCAAAATAGAGAAGCTGGCGCAGCAAGGGGGGCAATGACGTTCCTTCACTAGAGTTGGCCTCATGGCGGAGTATTGGCGGCCTGCAGTTTACAAACTTGGCCACTAAAGGAGTAAATCTTGAAAGAACCAACGGGCTGTATTTACTGGAATAAGCCGGAGGATATAACATCTGACGGTTTCGACTTTATTGAGAGGTTTGATGACTCAAGTCATCTGCTTCACGCTCTCCTCAAATGCCGGGAGTGCGGCCAGTTATATTTTTACGAGTTTTATGAAGAAATCGATTGGGAGAACGGAAATGACCCCCAATACGTGACTTACATACCGGTTGACTCGGAAGAAGAGGTTGAACGCCTTAAAACCATGTCCAGTTTTGAATTATTAACGGTGTTTCCACGGCTGCAGCAAGATTATCCAAAAGATGCCAACGCCCCCCAAATCCGGTGGGTCTCCGAGTCGTGTGGAGATTCCTAGACGCCTTCGACGAACACGGGTGTCGAGGATGCTTCGGAATTTGCTACGGCGCACCGGGAAGAACCTCATCCTCATCCAGATTAAAATAGAACAGGTAATTGTCAAAGAGCCTTCCCATCTCGTCCTTGGAGAAATAGGGGTAACGCGCAACTACGGCTTCAGCGAAATCGTAAATGATTTCTGCCTTCAACATCGTCGAAATTATGAAGGGGATGTTCACGCTTTCGATTGCTCTCCCAACAATGCATACTGAGCAAAGCTGAGGGAGCGACAATGAAGCTAGCCACTCTTTTCCTTTTTCGGCGTTGTTCGAGTATGTGCCGAAAAGACCCATCCACTCCATTTGCGCATGAGGCTCAGCTGTCGGGCAGTTAAACGTCCAGTCATTTTCCTTGTTCAGCCCAAAAACTACAGAATATTCTGTCTCTGCTCTCGGCATGTCCGAAAAAAAGTCGATCATGGCGTAGTGAAACGCGACTAAGGACAAGGGATTTGATGGCTTCTCCCCAAACCTCTCCAAATCTTCGCACAGTTTCTTAGCTAATTCCCGGGAGCCGGTAAAAACGGGCATGCCCATGGGGGTGTGGAGTTCCTCGCCATCAACCCGCAGAACATAAGATCCTCTTTGTTTCTCAAAGTCATACATTTCACTCTCCAGACAATAAGCCGTCCATAAGAGGACCCGCGATAAGCTTCCCAAAAAAGGCCTAATACAGCTTACAGGGTCACCAAGGTTTTGGTGAGCATGTCAGTGTTCCAATAATCTCGTCAGCCCATTTGCGCTCAATCCAAACTGGCGGGACACCTGCCTCAAAGCATCCGGCTAGGTTATATTCTAGGCCGTCCGCATCGATAATTTCAAAGTGACCGGCAGACTGCCCGGAAGGGTCTTCGTCGCATCTCAAGAAACGAATTTTCCATTCCTCATTTAAGATCGCTCCCGCCATGCGATCCCTACCAATCTCTTTGGTCGATCCATTAAAAAAGCATCCCAGGCACTTGATTGGCATAGGTGTCAAATTCAATAGATCATCCTCGTCATACGTTTTAGCTGCGATTGCAGCAAAAAGGGACGAAGAGAATACAGGGAGGAGTTTGTCCTGCGGTCTGATAAAGACCCCGGATTCGCCTCCGTATAACGCAAGAGGAACGATGTGGTCAGCGGCCTCAGGCCCTACCAACCACCAGTAATTAAATCCAGTCTGAGAAGAGGGACTCGCTTCACGAACATCGTGGTCCATCGACACCTGAAGGAATTTAGCTAACGAACCCCATTTGGAAAGGTTCCCGACGAGATCAAAGAACACAGAAGCCATTCCACGGACTATTGCATCCAAGTCTGGGACGTCGACAATGGGCCAGAAACTGTTCTCAATGGATAGCTTCTCTACTGAGCCATCCTCAGACCATATCCTACCAATAACAACATCGCCCTCCATCCTCTCCTCTACGAGAAGCATCGCCTCAATGTCTGGTTTCACTAACGCACCAAGACTGTCTTCTGGAACTGTTATGCAAAACTGGATTCCCTCGCCGGTGCGGACAAACCGAATCCAGATATCATCGATTGATGCAAATACGCAGACGTCGCAGGCATCAAAATCAGAAGCAGCAAGTGCTTCAAGCGATTTTGATGAAAAAAGGTCTTGGTCCGTGATCCTCCCATTCGATGCAGGGGAACTGCTTTCGGCATGGCTTTCCCGCGCCTCTTCGGCGGCCTCGCCGTCGTCCTGCGGCACGCCCCGCCCTTCTTCATACATTATGATGAGGCGGCTCTGGGCCTGGGTGATGCCTTGATGGGTGGCCCTGCGATACCACCGCACAGCATCAGCGTCATTCTGCGGCACGCCTCGCCCCTCTTCATACATCAAACCAAGGTTGCACTGGGCCTCGGCGAAGCCCTGCTCGGCAGCCTTTCGGTACCAGCTGACGGCCTCAGCGTCGTCCTGCGTTACGCCACGGCCATTGTCGTACATGATACCGAGATTGCCCTGGGCCTCAGCTATTCCCTGCTCAGCGGCCATGCGGAACCGCCGCACAGCCTCGTCATAGTCCTGCGTCACGCCACGGCCTTCGTCGTACATAACCCCTAGGTTGACCTGAGCCTGGGCGTAGCCCTGCTCGGCTGCCATGCGAAACCACCTCACCGCCTCAACGTAATCCTGCGGTATGCCACTGCCTTCGTCGCACATGACCCCGAGGTTGTACTGGGCCAAGGCATAGCCCTGCTCGGCGGCTTTGCGCCACCACCCTACCGCTTCGATGTAGTCCTGTGGCACACCCTGGCCGTTAGCATACATGCCCCCGAGTTCACATTGAGCCTCGGCGTATTCCTGCTCGGCTGCCATGCGTAACCACCTCGCCGCCTCGACGTAATCCTGCTGCACGCCAGCGCACATGGCCCCAAGGATGGTCTGGGCTTCGGCTAAGTCTTGCTCGGCGGCCATGCGTAACCACCGCACGCCCTCGTCATAGCCCCGCGGGACACCCTGGCCAAAGGCGTACATTATACCGAGTTTGTATTGGGCATCGGCGTGCCCCTGCTCGGCAATGGGCCTGAAAATTTCAGCCGCCTGCGCGTAATCCCCGCGCTCATATGCCTGCTCCCCCTCATGGAAGCCATTTATTGGATTATCCGGCATGGTCCACGTTCCTCGTGTTATCCCCACTTTACCTGTTTGATCTGAATGGTAGTTAATACTTTTGGAAGAAACGACCAATTGTTGTAGGTTTCAGTTTCAATAGTGCCCACACAGACCGTCGAAACATGTGTCTAAAAAGGTGGGCCCAGGGGGGGGAATACTTTGTCGGAAAATCCGATGGTCGGTGCTATCGCGACCGTTCGAAACCGGCGTGGATTAATTGCTGGCGTCGAACCGTTCGACGGGGATAGCGGCCGACTTCACCTCGTCAATCTAGAATACAAGGACGACCAACTGCCGCTGGCAGAAAGGCTAATCTGGGAGCTTGAACCACGAAAGACCGTGCTTGAGCCGACAGCATTGCCGGTGATTGCGACCACTGATCCGATGCCCGCAGAGGACTTCGACGCTCTTCTACGAGCGACCCGGTGGACCGCCGCCTCGCCCTATCTTGACCCCGACGGTGAAGGCCCTGTTGAACGCCTGCCAATCTCAAGCCCGTTCCATGGTGCCGTTCAGGTAGAGGACTACCAACTTGTCCCGCTCCTAAAAGCCCTCCGCATGCCGCGTGTGAACCTGCTCATCGCAGATGATGTTGGATTGGGAAAAACCATTGAGGCGGGACTGATTTTAAGTGAACTGCTTTTGCGTAGACGGGTTCAGCGCGTTTTAGTTCTGACCCCAGCTTCGCTACGACTACAGTGGCGAGACGAGATGTGGGAAAAATTCTCACTTCCTTTCGATCTTGTTGATCGAGCGGCGACCCATAAACTGCGGCGTCGGCTGGGGATGGATGCCAATCCCTGGCGTTCCTTTAGCCGTATTATTACTTCTTATCATTACCTCCGACAGGAGGACGTGCTTGAACAGTTCTTGGCTGCGTGTCGCACACCCGAGGGCTCCCCACATTTGCCGTGGGACCTGCTAATTGTTGATGAGTGTCACAATCTCATGCCCTCGGCTTTTGGCGACGACAGCGATCTCTGCCGAATGCTGCGATTGCTTGCGCCCCAATTTGAGCACCGTCTCTTCCTGAGTGCGACACCTCACAACGGGCACACTCGCTGTTTTACGGGCTTGTTGGAGATCTTGGACCCAGTCCGCTTCAGCCAAACCAATGAGCTCAAACCGGCCGAAAGGGCTCGTATCCAACAAGTGGTATTGCGACGTCTGAAACGCGAGATCAATGCCCGCACTGATCCGCCCAAGTTCTGTACTCGACGCCCGCCGAAAGCACTTCTTCTCCAGATGTCACCGGTGGAGACGGCTCTGAGCACTGCCTTTGGTGCCTTTCGCAAGCAGGTCAAGAAGCTCATGGCCGGCGGCGTGCGAGGCCACCGACGTTCGGGAGGTTTCGCCGTTGAAATCCTCGGTAAACGCTTGTTGAGCTGCCCGACCTCCTTTGCGGAGTCGTGGCGGCGAAGCAAAGAGGGCTTGACTGAGGTCCAGGCGGCGAGCGATGCGGATGTAGCAGCTGTGGAGCGAAGTTTTCGCCAGGAGACAGGAGACGACCGCGAAGCCCAGAAACGCGAGGATACCGCAGCAAACGTGGTCGGATCTTGGCTCAAGGTCTTCGCCGACGACCTCAGAGGAGAGATTGCTGCCATAGACGACGCCGTCGCGGATCTCGGTCTCAACATCGCTGGCAAAGAACTTACCGAGCAGGACCCAATTTCCGACGCTCGGTTCGAAGCCTTTTCTTCCCTTATCGATGAACTCCTTCGTCAAAACGGGGAATGGCGTCACGACGAACGACTTGTCGTCTTTACTGAGTACAAGACCACCCTTGATTACCTTGTCCGCCGTTTACGCGAACGCTACGAGGATAATCGTATCTTGACCCTCTTTGGCGGTATGGATGAACTCGAGCGAGACCTTGTTAAGCACGCTTTCAACGATCCGGCCCACGCAGCACGCCTCCTGCTTGCCACGGACGCTGCATCCGAGGGATTGAACCTCCAACATACCGCGCGTTACCTACTCCACTACGACTGCCCCTGGAACCCGTCCAAGCTCGAACAACGCAACGGCCGGCTGGATCGTCATGGCCAGGCCCGTGACGTTACCGTCCACCACTTCGTGAGCGACCAAGACCAAGACCTCAAGTTTCTCGCACACATCATCGCCAAGGCCGACGAAATTCGTGAAGATCTAGGCTCAGCCAATGAGCTCTTCGATGAGGCTGCTCACCGACGCCTGGTGAATGGCGAAGATCTCGAAGTTGTTCAGCAGGAGCTCGACCGGCACGTGGAGAACGCTCGCGGTCGCGCGGCCATAGACGCCGACGACACCGCGGCGGCAGGCGCTGGCAAGAGTGACGCCGGTCACGACCTCGAGGCGATCGCCGCTGAGGTGGACCTTGACCCGACTTCTCTGCGGGACACGTTGGAAGCGGCCATGGCAATCCGTGCCGGTCGCCCGCAGCTTAACTGCTCGGAAGAAGAAAAATCCTGCAAGGTCGTAAACCCCGCTCTTGCTGGTTGGAGTGAAACCATTGACGACTCACTCCGCCTGCAAACGGACCGAAACTCCCGTGGTCCTGTCGCCCGCCTAGCCTTCAGTGCCGAACCCTTCCTCAAGGACGTCGGTGGCCGCGCTATATTCTCTCCCCGTCCGGACGTTCTGCTTATGCATCTCTCACACCCGATGCTGCAGAAGGCACTCAGTTCACTAACCCGGCGCCGATTTCCAGGTTCGAGTGACTCGGTATCCCGCTGGTCCTTGGGTCTGGGAAGTGTCCCACAGGGGGTGGACGCATTGATCCTCTTGAGCATTGAGGAGCTAGCGGTGAACGATCTTCGTGAGTCCTTCCACCACTGGGTACGCACCGTGATTTTCCCGGTGCGCAGCGGCGCTCTTGGCGATCCCCTTCCGCACCGCACCGCGCTCGAGTTACGCGGCGCGGTCGCCACCCTCGACGAGAAGCATCACGCGCAGGCCCGCGACCTATTGGATGATGTCGAACCGGACCTTAGGCAGTTCCTTCGCGAGCACGCGCGGCGGTTAACCACCGATCTCCGAACACAGCTTGATCTCGATGGAGAGCAGGCCCTAAAGCAGGAAGATGAACGCTATCGCAGCCGTCAAGGTGAGATCTCAGCCCTCATTACCGAAAACACCCTAACCAAACTTGAACGTGAGATCGAAAAGCTCAAAACAGATCGTCTTCAGGGCCAGCTCTTTGACGAGGCCGAGCGCCTTGAAAAGATCGACCGTTCCATCGAAGAACGTAAGGAGGAGATCAAGCGGCGTACGCATCACTATGAGGAGGTGCGCGAGCAACTCGACAAGGAGCGCGAGCGCATCCTCAAACATATTCTTCCGAGCCGACACGCCCTGTCTGGCGATGCTCAGGCATTTCCTGTCTGCATTGAGGTCCGCCTAGCAGGAGCGGCTTCGTGAGGCCCGCTGAGCTCACGGGCTGGGATCGTCTGCGCCACGGGGGTCTATTGCTCGACGCCCAGCGTCAGAGCGAGATAGCGGCGTACAAACCGGAACCGCTGCCTTCCTTCTACGAGCGCCAACTGCGAAAAAGAGCTTCGGCCATCCTTGACCGCAGCGACGACGTGCCAGCGTTTGTTTCTTTCCTATTACAGGAAATTTGTGGCTTCTCCGAGTCTGTCGGAAGTTGGCAAAGGGGAAATCAAGTGGCGTCGGAGTGGGGACGTGTCGCGATCACCGGCGAGACGGTTAAGCCACGCCAACTATGGCATGGCCAAGAGGGTGGCGTGCTGCCGGTCTTTTTAGACCGCGAGAAGCGTATCGGTATCGGTCGAGGGCGCAGGGCTACAAGCCAAGTGCTTCAGTGGCTGCGTGCCGGCAAGGAGCAGCTTGCGCTCGTTACCAACGGCAAGCAGTGGCGGCTTGTATTCGCCGGTCTCGACTTTGACGCCTGGTGCGAATGGGACCTCGATCTTTGGCTTGAGGAGGGCAAGCTTTCACCTCAGGTGGAGGTGCTCCGCACTTTGCTGGCGCCGACGCTCTGGGCACCTCCTGAGAAGGAAGAGACTCCACCGCTGCTTCAGGCCATCTTGGATAGCCGTAAGGGCCAAGCTGAACTCTCTCAAGTGCTCGGCGAGCGGGTCCGCGAGGCGGTCGAGATGCTGGTGCAGGGACACGGCGAGGCGCTGAAAGAACGGTGCGCCGATGTCGATCCCGCCGCCATCTACCGAGCCGCAGTACGGATGGTGATGCGATTAGTTGTTGTTCTCTTCGCCGAGTCGCGGGAACTGTTACCCCGTGACAACGCCTTGTACCACAGCTCCTACGGACTAATGGGGCTCTTGGAGGAATTGGAGAAGATAGCCGCCCGTGGTGGTGGCCGCCTGACCCGCTCGTATAACGCATGGCCGCGAGTACTGGCACTCTTTCGCTTGGTGCATGACGGTTCGCATCACCCGAGCCTGCCGGTTCCAGCCTACGGTGGTGAGCTTTTCGCTTTGGGCAAACCGGCCTCACCTGACGGTCTCTCCCAGGCGCTGGCGGTCTTCGAAAGTGCCTGCTTTGACCAAGAGATCCTTCCTGACCGCGACGTTCACCGCGTTCTTGAACGGATTACACGTACACGGGTTAAAGTGCGCCAAGGTCGCACCAGCACTTGGATGCCCGCACCTGTTGATTTCTCGGATCTCTCTAGCGAGTACATCGGCATTCTCTACGAGGGCCTACTCGACTTCGAGCTTAAAACTGCACCTGGCAGCGATCCGGTTGTCTTTCTTGGCGTCGGCAACCAGCCGGCCCTTCCGCTCTCGCGGCTGGAGGAGATGGACGACGGAGCATTGAAGAACCTCCTCGAAAAGATGAAGGATACGAATAGCGGTGAAGACGAGACCGTAAATGAGGAAGTCGGAGATGCAGAGGCAGTTGAAGAAGAAGTTGAGGAAGAAGATGACGAGCAAGTAGAGAACACGGAAGAGCTCGTCGAGGACGAAGACGAGCGTCACACCACCCGCGCCCGTGCCGAGGCCTGGGCTCAGCGCGCTGTCGAGGTCTGTGGGCTCACCAAAAAGCCCCGCGGTACACTGACGCCTGAGAGAAAACTCGCCTTTGACGCAGCCGTGGCCCGCAAGGCCCGGCAACTGGTAACCCGCGTGGTTCTGCCCGGCGAATGGTACCTGGTTCGTTGGGGAGGCACACGCAAGGGGTCGGGCACCTTCTACACTCGTCCCGGTTTGGCTGTACCCACCGTACAACGCACACTCCGCCCATTGGCCTGGGACCCGCCCCTCACCGAGGACGGCACGCCCGATCGGGACGCGCCCACCGTCCAGTGGACCCCACGAAAACCTGAAGATATCCTCGCTATAAAGGTTGTAGATCCCGCATGCGGCTCTGGCACCTTCCCTGTGGCGGCTCTGCGCTTCTTGACCGAGGCGCTTTACGCTTCCCTCCACCGCCATGACCGCATCACCGAGGACGGTGATCGCTCGGTCGTCGCTCTCCTCATGGGCTTATCGGAAGAAGATGTACCAGAAGAGCGCCTCTGCGAAGAACTGCTTCCCTGCCGCCCCGACGATGCGCTCTTCGAGCCGCGTCTCAAAGCGGTGCTTCGCCGCCACGTGGTCGAGCGTTGCATCTACGGCGTCGACCTTGATCCGCTGGCTGTCGAGCTTTGCCGTTTGGCGCTGTGGATTGAGACCATGGACCGTTCGCTACCCTTCTCCTTCCTCGATCACAAGGTCAAGTGCGGTAACGGCTTAGTCGGCGCTTGGTTCGACCAGTTTCAGCACTACCCGGCCATGGCTTGGAAGAACCGCGAGGGAGGCGATAAGAGCCACAGCAATGGTGTTCATTTTAAGAAGAATGTTCGCACTAAGGCGTTTAAGGCATTTGTTAAGGACCACCTCGCGGCTGACTTAGCCGACGCAATCGTCGGACAACTTCATCTCGAGCGTAAAGCTGTCGAAGATCCTACTCACGTTCACAACGAGGCGCTTGCAGTCCTCGCTCGGCTTCATGACCTGCCGGTACAGGACTCAGCTGAACGCGCCCGCATTTATCGCGAGGAGTTACTTGGCTCTGAAGCCTACCGATCTCTAGAGGAAGCTATGGATCTATGGTGCGCTTGTTGGTTTTGGCCAGCCGATGAATTGGAGCTCGCTCCCCTGCCGACAACACTTACCGATCCCTCCGAAGCCACCCGCGCCGTGGTCGCGCAGTTGGCTGCCCAGAAACACTTCTTCCACTGGGAATTGGAGTTCCCAGACGTGTTTTGGTCCTCGGGCTCTGGCTTTGATGCCGTGCTTGGCAACCCGCCATGGGATATAGCCAAGCCGAACTCAATGGAATTTTTCTCAAACGCCGACCCGCTCTATCGCACTTATGGTAAGCAGGAAGCCCTACGTTACCAAACAGCCTACTTCGGAGATGAAGCCTTTGAGCACGGTTGGATCAACTACAATGCCGACTTCCGCGCCCAGTCGAATTTTTTGAAATACTCAGCAAATGCATTTGGCGACCCCGACCACACAGAAAAAAATCAAGGCCGTTTTACCATCACTCGGGGAAAAGCAAACTCAGACCTTCACGCCCGCTGGCGAGCTGCGCGAGCCAAGAGCCTCGGGTTTGCTGATAGTGCGCATCCGTTCCGCCATCAGGGCTCAGCTGACATAAATCTCTATAAGCTCTTTCTCGAACAGGCACACGCGCTGCTTCGTAACAGTGGCCGCATGGGATTCATTGTACCCTCGGGTCTTTGCACCGACAACGGCACCGGCGCGTTGCGGGAGCTCTTCATTGAACATTGCCGATGGGAGTGGCTGTTCGGCTTCGAGAACCGAGACGGAATTTTCGACATACACCGCTCCTACAAGTTTAACTCCGTCATCATCGAAAAGGGCGGCGAGACGATTGCTATCAAAACAGCTTTCATGCGCCGCAAGCTTCAGGATTGGGAGCACGGTAAGTCATTTTCCATCCCTTTTACTATCGATCGGATCAAACGCTTTTCCCCTAATTCTAAGGCTATCCTTGAAATCCAGTCCAGCCGTGACCTTGATATTATGGAGAAAATTTATATGAATTCTGTGCTTCTGGGAGACGACGGCCCAGAAAGCTGGTGCATTAAATATGCAACAGAATTTCATATGACCAATGACTCAAAGCTCTTCGCCCCGCGCTTGAAATGGGAAGAGCTAGGCTACTGCCCTGACGAGTACAATCGCTGGATCAAGGGTGATTGGCGACCAATTACTGAGCTCTGGGCTAACTTGGGGGTGAGGCCAATGCCAGAGGGAGAGCGTCGCAGCGCCCGGGCACCGTATGACAGGCTCCCCATTCCTCGCGCTGATATTCCAGCGGGAATTATTCTTTCTCGGGAAGCCGATGTGGTTGGCCCCCTTTGAGTGGTCCAAGTTGAATGTTAGTGCATGACCGGCCTTTGGTCCATCGAGACGATGGTTTCCGGGGCTGGCGGGCGGTAGCCCAAGGCACTGTGGGGTCTCTTCGTATTGTAGTGTTTCCGCCATTGTTCGATGATGACTTGCGCCTCCTTCAGGGTGTAGAAGATTTCGCCGTTTAGCAGTTCATCCCTGAAGCGTGCATTGAAGCTTTCACAATATCCGTTCTCCCATGGCGAGCCTGGTACGATGTAGGCGGTCTTCGCGCCGACAGCTTTGATCCATTTTTGAACGGCCTCAGCAACGAACTCAGGGCCGTTGTCCGACCTGACAAAGGCGGGAACCCCACGCAAGATGAACAAGTCCGTCAGTACGTCTATGACGTTTGTCGAGTTGAGCTTGCGCTTTACCCGGATTGCCAGACACTCGCGGCTGAACTCATCCAGAATGTTCAGCGTCCGAAAAACCTTCCCGTCGTCAGTTCTGTGATGAACAAAATCATACGACCAGACGTGGTCACGGTACTCTGGCCGTAACCTCACGCACGACCCGTCATTCAACCAGAGCCGGCTTTTCTTCGGTTGTTTCATTGGCACTTTCAGCCCCTCACGTCGCCATAGGCGCTCAATGCGCTTGTCGTTGACCTGCCAGCCAGCATCTCTCAACAAAGCCGCGACCCGACGGTATCCATATCGACCATACTGTCGCGTCAGTTCGATCATGTCCGCCACTAGGCGTTCTTCGTCTGCACGGCCCCTTGGTTGACGTCGTTGCGTTGTTCGATGCTGGCCAAGTACTCGACAAATCCGGCGCTCGGACACCGCCAGCTTGCCAAGAACCTTATCGATGCAGGCGCGACGACGTGCGGGGCTTAGAAGTTTCCCCTTGCGGCCTCGGACAAGATCAACTTGTCCAGGGTGAGGTCCGATATAGCCCGCCGCAAACGTTCATTCTCCTTCTGAAGACGCTTGAGTTCCTTCACCTGATCATGGCCCATCCCACCGTATTGCTTGCGCCAGCGATAAAATGTCTGCTCGACGACACCAATCTCCCTGATCGCATCAATGCGCTTCATTCCCTGCCCGACAAGAACCTCAACTTGTCGCAACTTCGTCACTATTTCTTCTGGTGTGGGGCGCTTGCTCGCCATATCTGATCCTCCGTTTCCTAACTATACCGGTGGACCAGTTCAAGGGGGGAAGGCCAACTCCGCCACACTATTCTTACGATGATTGCTTTTCACGACCTTCAGCAAATGGTCAAAATGTTTGGCGGTGACCAGGCGAAAGGTATAGACGCATTTTTAGCTCAAAATGGCGGCGAGGGCTGGAAGCTACCCGAAACGCTCACGTTAGCCGATTACGATCTCGGCGACGACGCACGGGCCAATACAGCCCTACCAGTTGCGAGCCGCCTCGGGCCCCGCTTTTTCGACTGGCAGCAAGAGCAAAATCCCGATGAATCTTGGCGAGAAACCCAGCTTCACGCCCGAAACATTCTTGGTAAAAAAAGTTTTGATCGACTTGTTAAGGACTTCGGAACTGAGAAGCATAGCGAGAGCCCCCAACAGGTAGAGCCGCCCGCCTCCGCATTGCCCGTGGAAACTAACGAACAAGGAAAGCTTTTTTAATTGTGCCCGCTCGATCATCCTTTATTTTCAGTGGATATTAGTTCGCTAACTTACCGTTGCGTATGCTGGGTCCCGTTTTCCGTACCACGGTTTATAATACATTTTTCTCCTTCTTTTAGGGAAGGATTTAAGGATGATGGCTTACCCACAGGCGCAACGATAGCAATCGGGAGACAAAATTAATTCTAAACAGCCCGCAGATGGTCTGGACAATGGGGCGAACTTTAGAGCGTATGAGGACAAAAATGCCGTCTGATCCACAAAAAACTTATCACGTAATACTTAGAGTTAAGCAGCAGATTAGAATTCGCGGCAGATCAATTAATTTGATTGATCACCATAACAACGTTGTAGAAAACTCTGGAAGTGTCGCATTAGCAAAATTTGGATCCAGATGTATGGCGCGCAGCTGGGTCGATATTATTAATGGGCAGGCCGGGTCTAAGAAAAAGCCGAAACTTTTTCTCGTATACAAAGCCGGCAATGTTTTTGAAAGCGTAAGTGCGAATATTAGTGAACTTGGTTTTGGTTATCCTAAGGATAATCCACCTATTCCTGAATACTATGGCGATATAGATGACACCCAATGCATGTGGTTTTTGGTAAAAGAAAAATTTAAAATAAGTCTATTAGATGGTTTGTGTTTAGCGACCAATAATAGAAATTTGAATGATGTCCTCGGTGAGTGCAGAACTCCATTGATGCTTACCTATAAAGCGCGTTAATGTATCTTAAAGTTGAATTTGTTAGAAGAATGCATATCTATATTTGTTTAATTAATTTCTATTCAAAGTTTGAGAAAGCAAGAAGACTGCTGTTCAACCTGTCCACCTTGTGCAAGTGAAATAGAGAATAGTCTGGGCTACAGCCTTTAATCGGGCACAAATTGTCGAATTAAGAAAGGCACTGTTCGAAAAATGGCCCTAAATCCAGTTGTCTACACCGAGAAAATAGTCCGCAGCTTCCTGCGCTACCAGCTCACAGCCTATCCTTTTGCCGACGAGCGGCTGCATGGGCAGATGCGGCAATTGCTTTCGCTCGACGCGACCCGGCAATCACCGCTTTTAAAAGGCCCCTATGTCAGTTTGTCGCGCTCCTTCCGACAGGGAGCAGCCGTCGATGACCTCATCGCCGAGGGCGTCTTCCACCCATTCACACGCCAGCGTATTCCAGATGAGATCGCACACGTTTACGGCCATCAGGAAGAAGCTATCCGGGCGATCCAAGGGGGTAAGACGACGCTCGTCTCCACCGGTACGGGCTCAGGCAAGACCGAATGCTTCCTCTATCCAATCGTAAGCCGATGCCTTACGCTCAAAGACGAGCGCGCACCAGCCGGTATCAGTGCCGTCATCGTCTATCCCATGAATGCGCTGGCCGAGGATCAGCTCGGTCGGCTTCGGTCCCTACTTGCCGGGACCGGCATTCCATTCGGCATGTATGTCGGCAAGACGCCAGAGAACGAAAGCGCAGTTGCTGGGATCCGTCTTCCCGCCGGCTCATCGCGGGCCGATTACGAGGCAAAACTCACCGAGGTGCGCCGCGAGAAGCGCAGTGAGACCGTCTATCCACCGGAGGAACTCTGTTCGCGCGAGGCCATGCGAATGCCGGGGCGCCAACCGCGTATTCTCCTCACCAATGTAAAACAACTAGAACTATTGCTCACTAGAAAGCGCGACGTGGAACTCTTCGACAACGCCCGCCTCGACATCCTCGTCTTTGACGAGGCCCACACATTCACCGGCGCTCAGGGGGGGGAGACCGCTTGTCTGATCCGGC
>Ga0233431_1002587_pt1 | contig 24820 bp, 27 predicted proteins | sample SI_118_April2016_FD_179867 | JGI IMG/M metagenome (GOLD analysis project Ga0233431, IMG submission 179867) | Seawater microbial communities from Saanich Inlet, British Columbia, Canada - SI_118_April2016_200_MG | ecosystem: Environmental > Aquatic > Marine > Inlet | place: Canada: British...
TTTAATTGGGAGTTACCCCCTTTGACATTTATGTCATTGTAGTTTGAACTACTTTTTTAAGTAGTGATAATAAAAAAAACTTTTTATTTATGTAAATAAATATCAAGTTTGTGTAACGGTATAATATTTTCTATAGTATTATCATCTGTGATAATTTTATTAATTTTATCTTTATTATTAGTAGAAATTAATTTCATTAATTACCAATATTTATTACAACAAACATCTAATTTAAAAATGCAAAACATAATAATTATTTTTTTTAATGAAGTAATAAATAATATTTTTCAATTTTTATTATTAAAAAAGTATTTATTATAAAAATTGAAAAATATTATTTTTAGATAATTTATTAATTATTACAATGTTTGGATATATTTTTTCCACAAAAGGTTATTATTATGTTAAAATTCTTGAAGAAAAAAACAATTATTTTATTGGTTATTCAATAAAAAATAAAAAAAAATATATTTTTAAAAAAGAATATTTCATTGAAGAATTATAATTTTTATAAAGAACATAATTTAGTTATATTATAATCAATGTTAATATTTTCATAATTTTCATTACTTTTTTTTATTATACGAGTAACAAATATATAAAATAATTCATTACTTGTAATGGTTTTATAATCTAAAGCTATAACTAAAAGAAACCATAATTCATAAATTATAATACATATCATTAAAACAAAATTTTCAAATATCATTTTAGGTAATCTAATTTTATGTCTCAAAAAACATAAACTTAAAAAACCAATAAATAATGTTGAAATAATTATTGATATATTATATGATTTTTTTTCTAATTCATCATTATAATTATCTCTTCTTTCCATACTCTTATAATATTTATCTTCTAAACCATAAATATATTCTTCAAAATTTGGATCATTTAATTGATAATCAATATAAAAATCAAAATGTTCAATTAAATTATGTTTAATTTCTTGGTCTGAAAGCATTTCTAAATATTCATTTATTTTTTTCATAAAAATTTCTTGTTCTATTTTTGATATATATTTAAAAAATAATAATGTTTCAAATATTGATAATAAAATTATATGTAATAATATTTGAAAAATAAAATTTACATAATAATTATCTTTTTTGTTTTTTAAATACTCTAATAAATTAAAATTATTTTCTTTTTTTATTTTAATATTTTGTATTTCTAAATTATTTTCAATATCATTATCTAACTCAATATTTTCATCATAATCTAAAATTATATTATTGTTTAACATTGAATATGATTCAGAATGTATAACTATTGATGTTTCAATGTCACATATATTATTGTGTAATTTATTTAATTCAATAAGTTTTTCATTACTTAAAACTTTACAAGTTTCATTATTCATGATATTTTAATATTTATAATAAATAAATAATTTTAAATATTAATCATTATCAATAATATTTTCTTCAATTATTTTTAATCTTTTATCATTATTAATAATATGTATTTTTTGTATATCAGATACTTTTACAGGAATCCATTTAGATTTTTCAGGATAAAATAAACATTCCACAATTATCTTATTATTATCTAAAAACATATTTTTACATTTTAATGTGGTATTATAATCAGGTATATATGCAATTCCAGATTTTTTTTTATAAATTTTATTATTTATTGAATATAAACCATATAAATAATATATATCTGGTATTTTATTATTTTTTATAACTTCAAAATTTAATACAATATTTTCATTATTTGAAATATCAGACAACTCAAATTTAATATTTTTCTTAATATTTTCTAAATTTAAATTATTATTTATATCTAATTTTGTTTCTCTTTTTGTTATTTCTTTTTGTATATCATTTAAATCTTCCTTTTCACTATTATCATTTTGATGATAAATATATATTAATTTAACAGATGATTTGTTGGGATATAATACAATACCCTTAATATTTAATATATTTCCAAAATATTTATGATAATGAGTAAATAATTCTTTTATTTGATTTAATTCATAAACAGGTGTTATATTTAATTCAATATTGTCTTTAATATTACTAATATAATTATTTTTTAAAAATAATGTTAAATTAAATATCTTATTCTTATAATTATATGATAATAAATTTTTATTACACAAATAAAATACATCAGTTATTATAATTTGCAATTGTTTATTATTATCATTATTTTTTAAATAATTAATTCGATTATTTGAAATATTTTTATTATTTACTTTATCAATAAAACAACAATCAAAAATTGTTCCATCATATAATTTAATATCAACTGAAACATTAACTTTAGTCATTCTAACATTATTTAAATTATAATTATTATTTCTACTTAAATATGACCTGTCAAAACTTATACTTCGTCTATCAATTAAATAACAATGGAACATATTATCTATTTTTAAAAATATCAAAAATGACGGTATTCCACCATAATTGGCTGACACATAATATTTTGAATTTTTAATATCTATAATATTATCACTGTTTTTTATTAATGCAAAACGATAATCTTTTACATCTATTTTATCGTATAATTCATTAATAACTTTTTCTTTAATGTTAATACTAATATTATCAAACTTAAAATTATTTTTTGAATTCATTATAGAATATATAAATACTTATAATACAAATAAATCAATTTTTATTATAATATAAATAATTTTATTTAATAAAGTTTATTTTATATTTAAATAAAAAATAAAAGTATATAATTTATTTTATTTTTATTTTTATTTTTATATATACATATATTATATATAAATAATGATGGATATCAATTTTAAATACTCTATTATTGTGGCTGTTGTTTCAGTTCTTCTTTATGTTGTGTTGGTCAAACTCCTTGAACCTTCTTTTAGAACTGTGGAAAGTGTTGGTTCAATCACTGATGTTTTTAGCACTCTTGAGTTCTACATGGCTGTAAGTGTTTTTGTTGGTTACAACTTGAGCCAAAGATATTTGACTAACCTATAAATTTAAGATATTTAATTTTTTTTATAATAATTATTATTATAATGAGTAATAATAAATGTTGTTGTAAATGTTCTAAAAAAAATCCTTGTGGCGATACAATAAAAATACAAAAAGATAATATTTATAAACAATTTAGAAATTGTTGTAAAAATCAAAAATGTTTAAAATATGATTATTATGGATTTGATTTGACAACATTTAAATATATGCCCAATAATGTTGATAAACAAAAAATTATGAAATCACTAGAAGAAATAGTGAGAGATAATAATAAACAACATATTAAAACAGAGTTTAAAACTGCAAATTTAAAAAATATAAATGCACCCTATATGGAACTTTTATATTATGAACCACAATCCAAATTGTATTATGTTTATTCTACAACATTAGAAAATAATTTATTTACCTACAATTCCGCAGATATTATTATAAATGAACAAAATGTGATTATAAATGACAAAAGAAAATATATGTGGGATACAGCAATTAATTCACCAAGTAATATACCCACTACAAAAGAATTTCCTTTAATAAAAACTTTTAAATATAACAACGATTATATAGGTTCAGAATTACAAATGCAATTATTAACAACTGTGGGAGTGGATGTATTCGTAGAACAATATGAAATTAAAGAAATATATAGAATGAATAATTATATATGGTATCCTGGTTCTATGGCATATTGCTTAGTTGATGGTAATACTGGTAATATTTATATCATGCAAACAGTATCTAATATGAATACAGATTTACATATTAATGCTTATAATGCTGAAATCATTTCGGATTTAATAATATTAAAAAAAAATTGGAAGTTTTTATATTTTCAAGTTCCAAATAATGAGACAATTGTGATTGTTTCAACTTCTCTCTCTCCAGCATTATTAATTAGTGATTCTCTTAATAATTCATACCAATTTGTAAATAAAGAGTATAATGTATTTTTATATGATAATTTACTAAAATAATAATAACTTGAGATTAATAAATATATAAATAATTAATTTCTTTCTTCTGGTTTAACATATTTCATATTTAAATGTTTAAATATATTAATTTTTATTTTTATATATATGTATATTATATATAAATAATGATGGATATCAATTTTAAATACTCTATTATTGTAGCTGTTGTCGCTGTTCTTGTTTATGTTGTATTAGTCAAACTTCTTGAACCTTCTTTTAGAACTATGGAAAGTGTTGGCTCTGTTTCTGATGTCTTTAGCACTCTTGAGTTCTACATGGCTGTAAGTGTTTTCGTTGGTTACAACTTAAGCCAAAGATATTTGACTAACCTATAAATTTAAGATATTTAATTTTTTTTATAATAATTATTATTAATGAGTAATAATAAATGTTGTTGTAAATGTTTAAAAAAAAATCCTTGTGGTAATACAATAAAAATACAAAAAGATAATATTTATAAACAATTTAGAAATTGTTGTAAAAATCAAAAATGTTTAAAATATGAATATTATTTAAAAATGAAAAATAATAATGATGGAATAGTAGTATTTGATAATGTATTAACAAATGGTTCTTTTTCTTTTGAAGGATATTTAGATGAAAATAATTCACAAACTTATTTTAATTTTGGAAGAACTGGTGATACAAATGATTGGAAATGGTCTTTTGAAGTTAATTTATTTTTTGGTTCTTCACCAACAGATGGGGATGAATTAAGATTTTTATCTGCTACATTAACAAATGATTATAATACAAGAATATATGGTTTTTATAATATTAAAGGATACTTTAAATATGAAGTTAAGTTCAACAGCAATAAAAGTGAATTGCATTATATAAACGATGTATTATATGCTAAAACATATTTTGGATTAAGTGGTGAAGCAAAAGCATTAAATTTACTTTCAGAAAGTTCTGAAAATTTTTATTCATATTATAATAATATAAAATTAATTGATAATAATATTACAATATTAGATATTAATATGAAAAAAAAATATCCAGATTATTTAAATAAATCAGTTACTAATATTCCTAATTTCTTTTTAACATCTTGGAGTTCTGGAGATTTAAATAATTCATCTATTAGTCAAGTATAATTAATTTCTTTCTTCTGGTTTAACATATTGCATGTTCAAATGTTTAAATATATCAATTTCTGATTTTATTTTGAGTTTTTTATTATTTTTTGTTAAAGAATATTCATTTAATTTCATATTTTTAGATTTGGCTATATTTCTCATTTTTTGATTAAAACTACCACTTCCTGTAAAATGTAATAATCCTGTAAAAAAACTTTTTTCTGGAACAACAATAATATCAACTCTAATAATTGAGTTTAAATTAAAATTTGTTTTATAATTTTTTTTGAGAATATTTTTAAAACAAGCATATCCTTGAAAATGATTTTTATAGTTAATTATTAAATCTCCAACTATAAAATTATTTAATAATTCTAATATTTCACTTAAATATTTTTTACATTGTTCTATTTTTTTTATATTTGTATGTGTTATTAAAATATCAATATCATGTGAGTATAGCTTATTTCTTCTAAATGAACCACACAATACTATTAAATAATTACTATCAATATTATATATTAATTTTTGCAAATATACCTCAAATGATAATATTATTATATTTGGTATTTTGTCAGTTAAATCATCATAAAATTTTAAACTTAATTCTTGTTGATATGTTAATTTTATTTCACCTTTTATAACTTTTTTTTTTAAATCATTTATATTTTTAATGTTATATTTATTAAATAACTCTATTGCTCTTTTTAAACCTATTGAATGTATTTTTATTAATTCTTTTGTAACTTTTTCTTTATTTTTAATATTAAAAATTTCACTTAATTCACCAGTTTCTAATATTTCTTTTATTCTATTTATTGTTTTATCGCCTATATATTTTATTTTTTTTATATTTGGTAATTCTTTAATACTTATTTTGTTTTTATATTCTGATATTATTTGTATAGCTCTAACAATATTAGCTAATTTATAATATATTTCTTTTGGAGATTTATCTAATAAATCCTGATTTGTATAAATAAAATTATAATATTTTATAAATTCATTAACTAATTTTAAATTATACTTATTTTTTATTTTATCAATATTAGCATATTTTATTATTTTATTCATTATATATATTATTTTAAATTTATTTATAATATTGTTAAGAAGACTAATCATAAAATATATGATTTTTAATAATTAAATAAAAATTGATAAATAATAATAATATATTAATATAGAAAAATGTGTGATAATATAAGACAAAAATGTGGTTTTTCCAATATGGGAAATACTTGTTATATAAATTCGGTAATACAATTATTAATAAATAATGATCAATTTTGTGATTTTTTTGTGTCAGGGAATTATAATAATTATTTAGAAAAAGTAATGAAAAAAGGTAATAAAGATGATGGATATAATATAAATGAAGAAAAAGAAAAAACAATAACAAAACAGTTAAATAATATTATTGATGAAACAAAAGGTGTAAAACAAAAAGAAATAGTTCCTAGAACATTTAGAAAAATATGTAGTAATTATTATGATGATTATAGTGGTTATCATCAACAAGATGCTATGGAATTTTTATTAAGAATATTAGATAAAATAAATGATGAATGTAGTGTGAAAACAAAAATAAGTATGAAATATAAAAATAATGTAACAATTGATTATGAGTATTATTTATCAAAATATAATTACTACAAAGATAATAATAAAGCAAAAAATTATTTAAATAAAATAAAAAAATTAAAGAATGAAAATAAAAATATAATAAAAAAGTATGATGCTATAAATTTTATAATAAAAATATTTGAAAAACAATATAATCCATTAATTGAAAATATAATTATTTTTGATATTATTAATATACATTGTAAAAAATGTAATTTTATATCAAATTCATATGAAAGTAATAATTTATTAATATTTGAATTAACAAATACTTTAAATAAATGTTTTACAAATAATTATTTAAAAGAAGAATTATTAGAAGGGTATAGATGTTCTAATTGTAATAATTCAACAGAAGTTTATAAATCAAAAAAAATATTTAAAAGTCCAAAACTATTATTTATTAATATAAATAAATTTGAAAATAATGGTTATTATACTAAAAAAAATAATAACGAAATTGATATACCATTTTTATTAAATATTAAAGATTATTGTGATACTTATATAAATGAAGAAGAAAATTATAATTATGGTTTAAAAGGATATATAGAACATTTAGGTAATTCAAAAAATGGAGGACATTATACAACAACAAGTTATGATAATAAAATAGGTAAATGGTTTTATTATGATGATAATAATATTTATCAATTTGGGAATAATAAAATCAATAAAAATAATGGATATATTTTACTTTATGAAATATTATAAATTACAAATAATTTTATAAACAACAATTAACATTTTATTTAATATATATAAATTAATAGAAACTTGATAATTATCATTTTTAAATTTTTTAGTATTTTGATATAAATATTTTATGTCATAATTTTTAGGAAGTTTTAATACAATTAATTTATTATTATAATTATTAAAAGAATAATTATTATACATTAATTCAATTTTATCATATATTTTTAAAATAAAATTTTCTAATTTAACACAACCAAATGTTATTTTATAATTAACTAAATCTTTTTCCCATTCATCTTCCCAAGGAGGGTCAATAAAAAATACAGTTGGAGAATAATATATAACATTATTTTCATTATATTTTATAGAACAATCATTAATAACTTTAACATTTTTAATATTATACAATTCTAAATTATTAGCCAAATATGAAGCTCTTAATGTTGATTTTTCAATGGCAGTAATTTCTTGAAATTGAGAACTAAATGAAAAAACATTTCCACCTACTCCTGCTGTATAATCAATTAATTTAACTTTTAAAGGATTAATACACATTTCAATAAGTTCTAATATAATTATTTTAGTTATATCATCAGAAACTTCTTTTAATGTTATATAATTAAAAGAATTATCATCAATTAATATTTTTTTATATAAATCATTATGATTTAAGTAAGGAAATATTCTTTTTATTCTATTTAAATTATTATTTTTAATATCCCATGAATTCATTAATATTAAATATTTTTAATTTTATAATTTCTTTTCAATAATAATAAAAATTGAATAAATAATAATAATAATAATAATAATAATGAAAGAAAATTTAATATTACAAACTTTTGATTGGAAAGAAAGTAATGATGTTATTACAGAATATAATGATAATAATGAAATAGAAATTCAAAAGTATGTTATTAAAGCATATGGAAGAACCGAAGATAATAAATCAGTATATTTAAAAATTAATAATTACAAACCATATTTTTACATAAAGAAGCCAGATTATTGGAATAATGATAATATAAAATCATATATTAATTATATATTTTCATTATTTCCAATTGAAGAAACTAATGATAATAAATATGTTAATTCTAAAAATATTTATAATAAACAAATATTAAATGGATTTTATAAATATGAAATTGAAGAACATTGTGATTTAGTTGGTTTTACTAATTATAAAAAATTTGAATTTATAAAATTATCATTTTTAAGTATGAGAGCATTTTATGCATTTAAAAAAGTAATAAAAGAAGGTAAAATAAATAGCAAAAGAATATTAAAAAAAGATTATAAAATTAAAATTTATGAATCAAAAATAAAACCATTTTTAGATTTTATTCATGAAAAAGATTTAAAAACTTGTGGGTGGTTAAAAGTGTTAAAATATGAAAAAATAAAAGGAAATGAATTAACTTATTGTGATGTTAATATACATTGTGATTATAATGATATTATAAATCATGAAGAAACTAAAATGACAAAACAAATTGTGGCATCATTTGATATTGAATGTTATAGCGAAAGTGGATTATTTCCAAGTGCAAGTAATGATAATGATTATATAACACAAATTGGGACAGTATTTTGTTATTATGGTGAAACTGAACCATTTTATAGTAATATAATAACATTAGAAGGATGTGAAAAAATAAAAGGAATGGAAAATGTGGATATTAAATCATATAATACAGAAAGAAAAGTATTAAAAGCATGGACTAAATTAATACAAAAAATGGATCCAGATTATATTGTTGGATTTAATATAAATGGTTTTGATTTTAGGTATATGCACGATAGAGCAGAAAAATTAAATATATTAAGTGATTTTTCATTATTAGATAGAAATAAAAAACAAAAAACAAAATATATGGATGGTTCAAATGATAAAAATAAAATGGGCTCATCAAAAGCATTTGGAGATAATGAATTGTATTATTTTGATTTTGATGGAAGAGTATTGATTGATGTATTTACAAATATAAAAAGAAATATTGCATTAGAATGTTATAAATTAGATTTTATAGCTTCAACATATATAAAAGAAAAAATAATAGATTATAATAATGATAATAATACTTGTAAAATAAAAACTAATAGTATTTATGGAATAAGTGAAGACCAATATATAACAGTTTCTTATTTTGATGGTTTAACAACAAATACACATAATCAAAAATATCAAATAACAAAAATAGAAAATATTAGTGAAAAAGAAAAAGTAATAACTATTAATGGAATTATTCCAGAGGATATTAGACAATTTAAAAAATTATGTTGGTGTCATGCTAAGGATGATGTATCAGCAAAAGATATGTTTAGATTGCAAAAAGGAAGTGATTATGATAGAGGTATAATTGCTAAATATTGTATAATGGATTGTGTATTAGTAATAAAAATAATGGATAAATTACAAATATTAAATAATAATATTGGTATGGCTAATGTTTGTTTTGTTCCTTTATCATTTATATTTATGAGAGGACAAAGCATAAAAGGACAATCATTATTATCTAAGGTATGTAAAAAAGAAAATCATTTAATACCTGATATTGAACCTCCTGAAAATTATGGTAATGAAGAAGATAAAGACAAATATGAAGGTGCAATTGTATTTACACCTAAATTTATTAAATTATATAAAACCCCTGTTATTGTATTAGACTATTCAAGTTTATATCCAAGCACAGCAATATGTTATAATATATCACATGAAACTCTTGTATTAGATAAAAAATATATGGATTTAGAAGAATATAAATATAATAAAATTAATTTTGATGTTAATAGCAAGGAACAAATATGGTATTATGCTGAAAAAAAAGATGGAACTAAAGGAATTATTCCAAGAATTTTGGATGGATTACTTAAAAAAAGAAAATCAGTAAAAAAAGAAATGGAAAGTTGTAATGATCCATTTTTATCAAAGATTTTAGACGGATTACAACTTGCTTATAAAATGACAGCAAATAGTATCTATGGATTATTGGGTGCTAAAGTAAGTCCAATATATTTAGCTCCTTTAGCACCATCTATTACAGCTGGTGGAAGAGGAATGTTAAAATATGCAAGACAATTTATTAATAAACCATTTAATCAATTATTAAATTTATGTTTATCAAATCAAAAAAAAGAATATAAAAAATTTGCAAAAGAATACTTTAAAAAATATCCAGAACATAGATTTGAAGGAAATAAACAATATAATAATAAAAAAGAATTTATTAAATATTTTGGAAAAAGAGTTAGTGAAATTGTAGAACACATCGATGATAAAGAAAACTTAAAAGTAAATCCAGATGTAGTGTATGGGGACACCGATTCAGTGTTTTTTGTGATGAATTATAATATGGAAATATCCGATTTATTAATGACATCAATTAATTTTGGTCAATTATCAGGTGAAACAATATGCAAAACATTACCTGAACCTGAAAAAATGGTATATGAAAAAACAATGTTTAGATTTATACAATTAGCAAAAAAGAAATATGTTGGTAATTTATATGAAGATAATGATAAAAATTATTTTCAAAAAAATATGGGAATTGTATTAAAAAGAAGAGATAATGCAAAAATAGTAAAAATAGTAGTTGGTGGAATTGTGGATCATATGTTAAATAAAAATGAAAATTCAGAAATTATTAAATATGTTAGAACTGTATTAAAAAATATATTGAGAGGTAAATATCCAATTGAATATTTTTTAATTTCAAAAACATTAAAGAAAAACTATAAAAATAGAAACAGTATAGCTCACGCAGTTTTAGCTGACAGAATAGCTAAAAGAGATCCTGGAAATAAACCACAAGTAAATGATAGAATTCAATATGTATATTTTATATCAAATAAAAAAACAAAATTACAAGGTGATAAAATTGAAGATCCCAAATATTTATTAGAAAATAATTTAGAATTAGATTACTTATATTATATAACAAATCAAATTGAAAAACCTGCTTTACAATTTTTGGAATTAATTGTTGAAAATCCAAAAACAATATTCAAAAATGCCATAGATTCTGAAATTAAAAGAAGAAATGGTCAAACATCAATTAATAAACTTATGTCTAAATATAATAATGATGAAATTAATAAAGATGAAGATATTGAAATTTCATTGAGCAGTGATTCTTTATCATTTAATGATGAAGATATTAAAACTGTAAAGAATAATAAATTCACAATAACTTTTTAAAAAATATTTTTTTATTTATAAGTGTTTTCTTAATAAACGCATATTTTTTTCAGACAAAGAATCACCTGCTTCAGATGATTCAAAAGGAAAAACTGAAATTCCTCTCTTAATACTCATATTATTATCACTATTATCACTTTCACTACCTCCGATAATAGTAGTTGATGTATCAGTAGTTGATGAAGAAGTTGATGAAGAGCTATTCTCATTTGAACTTAATTCGTCAGTATCATTACTACTATCACTTGTAATTGATGTTGAAGAAGTAGTAAATTTTTTATTTTTAGCTCCACCCATCATACTATTCGGTGATAAATTCATATCATCACTGGTGGATGATAATGAAACATCATTACTGCATTTACAATTTTCACCATTTTTATCACATTTACAACCCATTCCACCATTCATAATTTGTTTAAGTTCATCATTAATAACATTTCGCATATCATCATTTGAACCACCTGCTTGAATGTTATTAAGAGCATTAACAACATTAACACTTAATGAATTATGATTAGTAGAAGTATCAAAATCAGTGCTGTTATTAAATTCACCACCTTTAAGTGTATTTTCTCTATCACTTAAAAGATTTGAAATATTATATTTATCATAAGAATTATTACCACCTCCTACTTTAAAATCAAGAACGGGCATTTTATCTTTTTCAAAATTATTAAAATCTAAATCTAATGAGGTTAAATAATCATTTAAATTAGGTTTTTCATTATTTGCAGTTGAATTACTAGAACCCATTATATGTATATTATTGGTAGTATAAAAAAGTTTTTAAAAATTATATTATAATATCTTATGGAACAATTCATTTTTATAATAATTATAACTTTTATACTTTTATTATTTTATAAAAGAAATTTAATTATAAAAAAAAATGATAATTTAATAAAAGAAAAATCACAATTAGATGGAGAAACATATAAAGTTTTAAATAAATCTGATTCAATGAAAACTGCAAACATATTATCAAAAATAAAAAAAAATTTTACTATAATTGTTAATGATTTAAATAAAAATATTAAAAAATATCCAAAAAAAGAATATGCTATTAAAAATTTAGTTAATAGAACTAAAAACCTTGAAATAACTGAAAGACCAGACGATAGTGATGATTATGTAACAAGTTATACTTTAAATAAAGGTGAATTAATGGTAATATGTTTAAGGTCAAAATTTTTAAGAACTGTTCATGATTTTAATATTATATTTTATGTATGTATTCACGAATTAGCACATATTGCATCTAATAATATAGGACATGATGAAGAATTTGAAAGTAATTTTAAATTTTTATTAAAAGAAGCAATAAAATTAAATTTATATATACCAATAGATTATAGAAAAACACCTGTAAATTATTGTGGTATTAAAGTAGATGAATATTTATTAGATTAATCATTTTTTTTTTCATTTTGATAATATTGATTAACATCAAATATTGGAATTACATATGAAACATCTATTGCATCAACTTCAATTATTTCTTCATAATATTTATTAATAATATTTTCCAATGTAATTTTTAAATTATTAATATTATTATTTTTAGTTGTTAAAATAATAAATTCATCATATATATTAAAATAAATATTATTTATAACATATTTACCACATCCTAGTTTATATTTTAATTTTTTATCATTATATGTAATTATCCAATTATTTATATTACTATTATTTTCAATAATATATTTCTCAATACAATTCACTAATTCAATATTTGTATTATTTATTATTATATTACTATAAAATTTATAATAAATAATGTTGTGAAGATTATTTAAAATCTTTTTTAATTCATATTTAAATATGTATAAAGTAGAAAATCCAATTAAACTATATATATAATAATTCATATAATTATATAATTAAAAATAATATTAATTTATAACATTAAAATATTAAGTGATTTATTTAAGTCATCCATAGTATTTATATTATATATTTCAATTTGTTTATCTTTTTCTAAATCATAATAATTTATAATAGTATTATCATTATTTATCATTTTAATAATATCAGTTAAATAATATTCATTTGCTTTATTTTGATTATTTAATAATGGAATAAATTTTAATAAATTTGAAATTTCAAAATTATATATTCCACAATTTACATATTTAATGTTTTTTTCTTCTTCATTACAATCTTTAAATTCAACTATTTCTGTTATTGAATTATTTTTAATAATAATTCTTCCATTATGTTTTGGTTCATCTAATTTTGTTATTAACATTGAATTAGTTTTATTAACTAATTGATGTATTGTTTCTTTTTTAATATATGGCGTATCACCACTGATTATTAAAGCATTATCATTATATTTTTTAATATAACTTAATGATGATTTAATTGCTCCTCCGGTTCCATTTGGTTCATCTTGAAATATATATTCAATAATATTATTATCAATAAAATTATCAACACATTCTTTTATTTTCTTATAATATACATTATTAACAATTATAAATATTTTTTCTACACCATTTAATTTCAAAACTTGATTAATTATGTGTATTATCATAGGAATACCATTAATTGGATATATTACTTTTGGTGTATCACTGTGTTTCATAAATCTTTTAGATAAACCACCAGCCATTAACAAAACAATCATTTATAATATATTATAATTTATAAATTTAATAATCATAAAGCTAAAATTAAATGTTTTACAACTAAAATATCTTATATATTTATTAAACTTATCACTTACCATATTTTATAAAAATTGAATAATTAAACATAATAAAATAATTAAATAGATATGGATTTAAAAGAAGACCAAGTTATTGTTTTTAATAAATTATTAGAATTTCTTAATAATGATAAAAATGAAATATTAATAAATAGTAGTGCTGGAACAGGTAAAACATTTTTAATTACTCATTTTATTAAGCATATTATATTAAATAATGCTATTGATAAAAATATTTCTGTTTGCACTCCAACACATACAAGTCTTCAGGAATTAAAATCAAAATTATTCAAAGATAATAATAATTTTGATAAAACAAAGGTTAATTTATCTACAATTCATAGATTTTTAGATTATAAACAAAAAATAGATAAAAATAATGAAAAATATTTTGCAAGAAATAAAAAATCTAAACTTAATTGGAATAAATATGGATTACTTATAATTGATGAATGTTCTATGTTGAATGATGACATATGTAATGATATTACAGAACAAGTTATAAAAATTGTTAAAACAAATAATTTTAAAGTTATATATATTGGTGATATATCACAATTAAATCCAATTAATCAAAATAAATCTAATATTTTTAAAAAAGATATTGAAAATTTAAAATTAAATAAAATTATTAGAACAAATAATAATAAAATTATGGATATTTGCAATTCTCATAAAAAATGGGATTTGGAAAATATTATTCCAAATTTAGGAGAATACATATCAAAAAATGTAGTTGTGTTTAATAATAAAAAAAAATGGCTTGAAAAATTTAAAAAAGAATTCTTTAAATCACAAAATAATATAATATTATGTTGGACTAATAAAAACAAAGATTATTACAATAATTATATGAGAAAAAAAATATTCAAAAAAGATAATCTTGAAAAATATGAAATTAATGAAATACTTATTTTTAGTGATTTTCATAAAATAATATATAAACAAGATGATGTAGAAAAAGAAGTATATTTTAAATCATCTCAACAATTTATAATTAAAGATATTATTATAGAAAATTTCACTTTAAATAAAATTGTAATAACTAAATCTTCTAAATTAAATGATAACCTTAATAATATTATTATTAATAATTTAGAAATTGTTAATAATTATTTAGATGAAACATTTAAAATTTATAAAATGAAAATTATTAAGAATAATATAAATAATAATATGGATGAAGAAATTGATAATAATATTTATGAAATATACGTTATACATAATGATGATGATAAAAATTTTGAAAATATTAAAAGTAAATGTATAGACACTATAACAGATATTAAAATACAATGTTATAAAGATATTAAAGAAAGTAATAATAAAAGTGAAATACATAATGAAATTGAAAATAAAATTATAAAAATTTGGAATATGTTTAATTTAATCATTGAAGTTATAGCAAAAATAAATTATTCATATGCAATAACCGTTCATTTATCACAATCAAAAACATATAATAATGTATATATTGATATTAATAATATTTTAGAAAATCAAAATTTGAGTGAGAAAAAGAAATTAATATATACGGCACTTACAAGAGCTTCGAATAGTTTGAAATTATTAATTGAAAATTAGGTATAAAATTATTTTTTTTATTATTTTTTAAAATTATTATGAATTCAATTGAATTATATAAAAAGAGTATAATTATTTTTACTAAAAAAAATGAACTGAACGAAATAAATTATTTAATTGGTATAATTTTTTTAAGTAAAATGAATAAATATTGCAAAGAAAATAATATAATTTATCACGGATATTATATTACAGATAATTTTATTAATTTATATTCAACAATAAATGATTATATAATTAATAAAAAACATATAAATCCAATTATATTTATAGAATTTTATAATAAACTAACCGAAAATATTAAATATATGGATGAAAGAATTAATAATAATATTATTAAAGATAAAATAAAAAATAATCTATTTAAATTTATTCAAATTATAAATCCATTCTTTGAAAAAATAATTAATTTTAGTAATAAAAATAATTTAAATTTCAAAGAAATTATTGATGAAATATTAATACCCTTTTTTTATGTATTACTAATCACTTCTAAATTTATGGGTTCTGGTATTATTGAAAAAAATCCTAATTTATTAAAAATATCTGAATATTATTCAAACATATTTTACACACATATGACATTAAATAATAATGTTAATATACATAAACAAGAAATATTTAATAATTATACTGATAATAAAATAAAATTACACGAATCATATATTAATATTAATTTTAATTCAAATACAATTACTGAAATTCTACTTTATATTGATGATATTATTATAAAAGAATTTTCTAAATAATATAAATTATATTATAAAGTAATAATATGTATTCCATATATAATATTTCAGTAATTTCAATATAAATTATATTATAAAGTAATAATATGTATTCCATATATAATATTTCAGTAATTTCAATATTATCAATATTATTTATTTTACTAATAACTAAAATTTCAGAAATATTAACCACTGATAATAATCAAGAATTAGATAATGAAAAATATTCGGCCACTGTATTTTTCTTAAGTATATTATCTATTTCTATAGCATATCTATGTTTTAATAATTTAGAACTAAATAATAATTTTATATTTAATAAAACTATTAATTTTAGTAGCATTTTTCTATTAGTTTATATTACCACTTTTCATTGGGATGATTTTGATGATTATTATAAATTAACCATACTATCATTAACTTTCCTTTATATTATTTATTTAATTAATTTTTAAATTTTTATAACTATTTTTCATCAACAATTGTATATCTCTTTCAATTATTTCTTCATTTCTTTTATCAATTAATTCATCGGCTAAAATTTCTAATTCTTTTTGTTTATTTAATTCATCTTCTTTATAAACTAATAAATAAATAATAAATAAAGGAAAAATAAATATTTTTTTAAATATATTATTATTTAATATTTTATATTTATTTTGAATATATTTATAATACTTTTCTTTTTCTTTATTATCTAAAAAATTTAATACATAATTAATTTTTAAACATAACTTTGATAGTTGAATACACATAAATAAACATAAATTAAATATTATTAGTTGTATCATTTATATTTTTTTTATATAAAATTTAAGCATTATAAACACATAAAAAAATTGATTTAAATTAAATAAATTATAATTAACAATAAAATGATGCTTTCATTTGATATTAGCGATAATAGTGATGATGATGATAATAGTATTGATAATAATAATTATTTAGATAATAGTAATAATAATATTAGTGATGATGACATTAATAATTATTTTGATAATAGTGATGATGACATTAATAATTATTTTGATAATAGTAATAATATTAGTGATGATGATATTGATGATGATATTGATAATTATTTTAATAATAAGTATAGTCTAAATATAAATTATTTAAATAATAAATATAAACAATATAGTAGTGATAATGAAACAAGTAGTAATCAAGATACAAACGATGATACAAGTAATAGTGATAATGAAGATAATAAAAGTTATAATTTATTGTATTCTAATATGATTAAATTAGAATTAGAAAAAAAAATAATAATTTAAGAAGATTGATATACAATATTATCAATAAAATGTTTTAAAACATCAAATAACTCAGTTGTATATTTATCAATAATTTCTTTATCAGTTTCATCAATTTTTTTAATATTAACAATTTTATCTGGTTTAATTTTTTCTTTTAAATTGTCATAATAAGGTAAATAATATTTTTTAACATATTTTTGTATTAATTCTTCATTTTGCATTATATTTTGTTTTTCTAAACATTCTTTAATTCTTGTTTTTGTAGAACTTAATAAAAAAGTAAAATTTATTTGAAAATCAATTTGTGTAATATCAATAGTAGAACCATATATTATAACATTTTTATGTTCTTTAATGGTTTTATTAAGTTCATTAAAATTATAATTACTATTAATGTCATAATTATTAAATGTGTTATTATCATCTGTAAATTTAATATGTTTATCTTTTTTATAAAAATTACACATATTAATTAATTTTAATTTAGTTTTTGTATTTTCATTTAATGATATAAGTAGTTCTTTACTTATTTTTGATTTTAAAGAATTCATCATTCCAATAATCAAAATAATAATTTGACCTTTTTGATTAATATATTTATCTAAAATAGTATAATCATTCATTATAATATTAAATTCAAAAAAAATTGTTTATTAAATTATATTATAATGGCTTTATTAAATAATTTAATTGTATTTAATATTACTATAATTCATATTATAATTATAATATTTATATTAATTACACCGTTCAGTAATAATAAAACATTTCTTTTATTTTATGTTATATTCGTTTCTTTTTTATTATTACATTGGTTATTAAATGATGATACTTGTTGTTTAACACTATTTGAAACATATTTTAGAAATAAATCATCAGATGAAATAATTTCAAATAATGAAACTTTTATGCATAAAATAATTTCTCCAGTATATAAATTTTCAAATAATAATAAATCATTGGAAAAAATATCTTATATAGTTCTTATTTGTTTATTGATAAAATCTTTATTAAATTTATTTAATAATAATAATAAATGGATTATTTAATATTGTCTAATTCTGTATAATCACTAATTATAAAATCTTTATTATTATTTCCACCTTTTTGTTTAATATATTTATTCATATCAAAAATTATATTATTATTTTTATATTCATCTGCCATATCAAGTGTTGTTATTTCATTACCACCCTCTTGATTTAAATCAAATTCAATAATTAATTTACCATCTTTAATTATATAATCATTAAATGAATATTTATAACCATTATCATTTATTACTTTTTTTTTAATTCTTTTAATAGTTGTCTCCTTCATATTATTATTTTATATTTTTAATATATTCTATAATTTCTTTAAAATTATTTTTACAATTTTTATAATTAATATTTTCAAAATTTATACTTAAATTCATTAATAAATTATGTAATTCATCTATTTTAATAATACAATTATTATCATTATCCAATTTATACTTTTTTTTTATTTTATATTTTAAATCAATTATTCTCTTAATTAAATCAACATTTATATTTTTATTTTTAACTAACAAATAACATTCATTCATTTCATTAATCAAATTATTATCTATTATTTCTTTTTCTATTTCATTCTTTTTTTGTTTTAATAATAATAACATTTTCGTTTTTCTTATTTCTTCCTCCTTCATTCTTAAATAATCATTAATATCTATATCATTATGCTTTTGATTTATTTTATCAATGCTACTTATATAATTATTTTTATTATCATCTTCATTTAATATTTCAGTTGTATTATCATCTTCATTTAATATTTCAGTTGTATTATCATCTTCATTTAATATTTTAGTTGTATTATCATCTTCATTTAATATTTCAGTTGTATTATCATCTTCATTTAATATTTCTATTTTTATATTATCAATATCTTCAGTATTATAATTTTTATCTTTAGTATTATCATTATATAAATTATTGAATATTTCTTGTTTATATTCTTTTGTAATTATTTCTTCTTTGGTTTTATTATCATCAATAATATTATTTGAAACACAAACTGTTTTATTTTCTTCATTTGATTTATTTTCTTCAATAATTAAATTTTCTTCAATAATTAAATTTTCTTCAATTGGTATATTAAGTAATTTTTTAATATTATTTAATTTATTTAAAGCTTGATAAAATTTATTATTATTTATTAAATTAATATTAGATATAATTATATCATTATTATTTTCAGTTTTTAAATTTTGATTTTCTGAATTTTGTTTTTCTTCAAAATTAATAATACTATTATTATTATCAAAACAGGATAAACTTGTTATATTTTGTTTTTTTAATATTTTAATAAATGTATTTATTTTAACATTTGAAATAGTTTTTGCTTTAATAGGACATTTACAATTTGGTAAATGCATTTGTTTATTATCAACATCAAAATATTTATGACATTTAGTAAGATAATATATTTTATTATTAAGAAATATTTTATTTATAAGTTGGATTTCGTTTAATTTATATTTATTAAAAATATAATCTTTATTAATATTAATAATATAAATAAATAAAATTTCTGATTCAAATGAATTAAATATTAAATTTTCTTTACTATTTTTTTGAAAAAAATCATTAAATAATTCTATTTTAATACGGTATTTATTTAATAAATATTGATTATTAATTGAATAAAATTTATTACATAAAATATTCAAATAAATAATGTGCTGATACATATTTAAAATATTATAAAATATAATTTAAATAAATACTTATTTTATTATTTTAAAAAATTTTTTTATCATTATAATATATTAATGTGTGGTATTTTTGGATGTATTAAAAATAAAAATAGTAGTGTTGATATTAAAAATATAATATTAATAGCTGTAAATTTATTAAAAAATCGTGGTTATGATTCCTGTGGTTTATATTTAAATAATCTTAATGATTTAGAACATTTATTTAAATATGGTATTGATGGAAAATTAATAGAACAAAAAGATAAGGATGATATTTTTCTTATATTAGAAGATGAAATAAATAAAATTAGTAAAATCAGTAATGATTATTCAATTGGAATTAGTCATACAAGATGGGCTACTCACGGAGGTAAAACTGATGAAAATTCGCATCCCCATATTTCAAATAATAAACAATTTTTATTGGTCCATAATGGTATTATTTCTAATTATATGGAATTAAAAGATAAATATCTAAATAATTATGAATTTTATTCTGAAACAGATACAGAAGTTTTAGTAAATATTATAGAATATTTACATAATAATAATAAAAATAAATCATTTACTGAAATTTTAGAAATGACTATGAAACTTTTAGATGGAACATGGGCTTGCATTATTTATAATAAATATGAACCTAAAAAATTATATTTTATGAAAAATGAAAATCCATTATTATTAGGACAATGTGATGATGTTTCTATTTTAACTTCTGAACCAAGTGGTTTTTTAAATAAAGTTGATAAATATATATTATTAAGAAATAAAACTGTTGGATATTTAGATATTAATGGTGAATGTTATATAAATGGTGATTATAAAGAATTAACATTACATAAAAATAATGATAATGATATAATATTACCAAAAGAATTTAATCATTGGATGATTAAAGAAATTTACGATCAACAAAATATGAATTTATTAAATGAAATGAATAGCAAATTAAGTTCTTTAGATATTCCTAAAATTAAAAAATGTAAATATTTATATATTCTTGCTTGTGGAAGTTCTTATTATGCTGGATTAATTGCATCTCATTATTTTAGATATACAAACGCTTTTGAATTTGTGAATGTTATTGACGGTAGTAATTTTGATGATACATATTTAAATTCAATTGAAAATCCTGAAGAAAATTTATTAATTGTTTTAATTTCACAATCTGGAGAAACAAGAGATTTAGATTTAGCTGTTAATGTATGTAGAAAATATAAAAATAATGAAAATGAAATTAAAATATTAGGTATTATCAATGTTGTTGATTCACTTTTATCCAGAAGAACTATTGATAATATTTATACTAAATGCGGAAGAGAAAATGCGGTTGCTTCTACCAAATCTTGCACCTCACAAATTTTAGCCTGTTTATCTTTAGCAATATACAAATCAGAATTAAATAACAAATTAAATTATAATCTAAAACAAAAATTTACTAATGATTTAATGGAATTAGAAAGCGATATTATTAATACACTCTCTTTAGAACATAAAATTATTAGCATCTCAAATAAAATTTCAAATATTCTTAATAATACTAAATCTAATAGCCTTTTCTTATTAGGAAAAGAAGAATTATACGGTGTTGCTTTAGAAGGCTCACTTAAAATTAAAGAAGTCTCATATATTCACGCCGAAGCACATTATATTGCTGGTTTTAAACACGGCGTTTATACATTAGTTGATAATCAAATACCTATTATTATCATCTACAAAAAAAGAAATCACTTTATTAAAAGCGTTATTGAAGAAATCAAAACAAGAAATGCAACCGTCTTTGAAATATCCGAAGATTGTGATGAAAATGAATTTAATATCAAAATACCCAATAACAGAACTTTTTATGGTATTATTTCTGTTATTGTAGTTCAATTATTATCATACCATTTAGGAGTTCAAAGAGGAATTAATGTTGATTATCCAAAACACTTGAGTAAAACTTGCACTACAGATTAGGATGTATTTAGTATTATGTATTGTTGAAAATATATAATACTAAAAATAAAAACATTATACTTTATACAAAAGACCATTTATAACCAAATGCAGAATTTTCAATTCCTTTACAAACTAAACTTATTCTATTCCCGTGAGTTTTATTTAAACTTGTAAAAGCTTCTTTTATAGAATTATGTGTTTTAATAATTTCACCAGTATATATATCAATTTGATTAACTTTTCTTCCTACTGAATGAGTTATATTTTGTTTATTATTACACCATTCAAGATTTTCAACTTTATTATTTTTTCTATTTTCATCAATATGATTAACAATATTATATTTTTCTTCATTAGGATTATCAATAAATGTTAAAGCAACTAATCTATGTATAAGAAATACTTTTTTTATTTTATCATCAGATGTTATTTCTACACCACAATAACCACTTAAAAGATTATATCTCATTTTTAAATTATTTCTATTTAAAATAACACCTTCTTTATTTATTTTATACATAGAATATTGTTTTCCATCATCTGATTTAATTTTAACAAATCCTTCAAGATTTTCAATAATTCTTGTATTTTTCCAAATAAATCCATAAGCACTTTCTTTTCTACCAAGACAACAATTTGATAATATTGAATTACTTTTAATATTTAATTTTATTTTTATTTCTCCTAATGAACTCCATTCTTTTATAAATTCACCTTCTAATGAATATTGATGTATTTTATTTCTTTCTTGTTTTGTTATTGTTTTATTTTTAGAATTTTCACTTTTTGATATTTCTCTTAAATTATTAATATAATTATTTTGTTTATTACGATCAATATGGTCTATAACTAATTTATCATTATTTGATAAACCTTTAAAATTATCATAAACCAAGCGATGAATAAAAAATGATTTTCTTTTTTTATTATTTAATAAATGAATGAAAAAATAACCATTTTTATTAACAGATAATTTTTTCATTATATTTTTCTTAATAGAGAAAATATCACCATAATTAGAAATTTTATAATCTGGAAAATCTTTTATAACTTTCCATTCTTTATTTTTATCTAATTCAATAATATTTTGTTTTAAATTTGTATAATGAAAATTTTTATTATTTCCATCAATAAATATAAGTGTATCGTTTTTATTTAACTTAGTATCATAAAATGTTTCATAAATTATTCTTTCTAAAGTAAAATGTTTTTGATAACCATCTTTACATAAACCAACTCTATAATATTTTTCTGTCATTTTCCATTTTATAAATTCATTAGTATTTTCATTTAATATTTGACCATCTTCTCTCATACTATAATTATAATAACCATCAATAGGTTTAAATATCATCTTAATTATAATATAAAAATATTATTTTAGATGTATTTAATTACTTATAATAAACCATTTGAATATCTTTTTCATAAAAATCATTTTTTTCATAAACTTTTTTAATATTTTTATCACAATCTAAAATAATTTTGTAGCAATTATTTTCTAATCCATAATCTTTTAAATATTTTACTATTTTTGTTGATAATCCTTTTCCTTGATGTTTTGGATGAACTACAATATCTTCAATATGTCCTACATTTTTTCCACTATGAATAATTTTTGGTTCTATAATTATTGTTCCAGAAGCAATAATTTCTATTTCATCATTTTTATAATAATAACAAACATAAATAGCTCCAATTTTATGAATTTTATTAATAATTTCAAAAAAATCTTCATCATTTAAATTTTTAGTTGTTGTGAGATTAGATAAAAGTTCTATATATTTATTTTTAATTTTATAAATATTATTATTTAAAATAATATTTTGTAATTTATCAAAAAATAGTGTCATTATAATTTACTATAATAAAATTTAAACATATTTAAATCTTGTAGTAGCAGAGAAAGGACTTGAATAAACACCAGAGATACTTGTTCTAAAAATAATATTAGTTCTACAACGACATTTACAATTACAAGGCTTCATTATCTATATATATTTACTATATATATTTTTTTTAATTTACAAATTTTTGTAATTTTTTTCAATTAAATTATTTAATATTTTATTATAAAAATTCAATTTCATTTCAATTAAACATTTATTTTTTATTTTATCTGTTTTATATTTATTATATTTTATTTGATATTTTTCTTCCTCTATTTTATTTTTTATTCTATTTTTTTCTTTTTCAATTTTATTTTTTATTTTATTTTTTTCTTTTTCTATTTTATTTTTTATTTTGCTTTTTTCTTTTTCAATTTTGCTATTTTTTTTTTCAATTTTATTTTTTTCTTTTTTTATTTTTTTTTTT